>ENA-UOUJ01000125-UOUJ01000125.1-activated-sludge-metagenome-genome-assembly--contig:-NODE-125-length-68438-cov-8.374157_pt1 | contig 68438 bp, 63 predicted proteins | sample MGYA00249839_ERZ747224 | MGnify/ENA primary metagenome ERZ747224 (study PRJEB28782, sample SAMN03220277) | activated sludge metagenome | biome: wastewater; feature: sewage sludge; material...
CGGTGGCCGGGATCTCGGCCGAGATGGCGCGAAAGATTTACGATTTCTTCCACGAGCGTCGGGTTTGAATCACACCTTTGCGATGTCTTAAGTCCGTCAGGACTGAACCGATGCCGCGGGGTGCCGGATCGCCGTTCTGTCGCGGCTTGGGCTACCTATTTTTCCTCTTTATCAATGATTTGAACATTCTTTTTAAACCGCTTGTCTTCATAGTCGAACGTACGCAGGGAGGGTGGGCTTCCGAGCCCGAGCCGAGCTCGCGGACGCGCTCAAGGCGCGGACTAAGACGGGGAGCCAAGGACAATCGTTATGCGTACGAGTGTGGAGTTGGGAGGGCGTGGTTTGTCCCGCGCCAACAAGAAGCCGCGCGCCGCCTCTCACAAGAAGACCGCCAGCAAAGCGTCGAAGACGCGCGGTGGCGTCAAAGCGACCGGCGATCGGGGGAAGGCCAAGCGCGCTGCGCCGCGCGGCCGCAAAGAGGCGCCTCTCGGCACGCTGCCGATCCTCTACATGCTGTCTCCGCAGAAATTCATGAGCCCGTTCGACTGCAACATGGCGGTCGATTCCGGTTTCAAGGTCGTGCTGCCGTACGACAACGTGGGCGTCGGCGATGTGGCAGGTCTGGTTCAGGACGCAATTTTCTCGCGTCCGCCGGGCGCCAGAACCGGCGTATTCATCGGCGGCAAGGACGTGACGCTTGCGCTCGATATGATGAAGGCCGCGCGTGCGGCGATGGTGCCGTCGTTCGAGGTGTCTGTGTTCGCCGATCCCGGCGGTTCATTCACTACGGCGGCGGCGATGGTCGCGTGCGTCGAGCGCGTGCTCAAGAGAAACTACGGCCGCGGCCTCAAAGGGCTTCGCGCGACGGTGTTCGGCGCGATGGGCGTCGTCGGGTTCTCTTCCGCAGTGGTCGCGGCCAACGAGGGCGCGAAGGTGCGCATCGTGGCCCACGATACGCTCGAGCCGCTGGAAGAGCTGGCGCGGTTGGCCAAGGAGCAGTTTGGCGTCGAATTGGAACCGGTCGCCGGGCAGACAGATACGCTCAAGGGCAAGCTGCTTGCTGTGTCGGACGTCGTGCTTACGGCGGGGCCGGCCGGCGTCAACATTCTGCCGCGGCTTCTTCTCTCGCGCGCGCCGGGCGTTCTGGTCGCCGCGGACGTGAATGCCGTCAATCCGTTCGGTATCGAGGGCATGGACCTGTTCATGAACGGGACGCCTCTGCCCGGCTGCTCGACGCTCGGCGTCGGTGCGCTCGCGATCGGCGACGTGAAGTACAAGACCCAGGCCGGTCTTTTCCGGCGGATGATCGCCAGCAAAGAGCCGCTCGATCTCGATTTCCGCCATGCGTTCGAGCTCGCGCGCGAGATCGTGACGGAGCAGGCCGCCAAAAAGCCGGCCGAGAAGGCGCAGCCTGCCAAAACCCGCCAAGCCAAGCCGCAAAGGCCGCGGCGGTCCAAGGCAGCGACCGCGACGTTGGCGCTCCCGGCGGCTTGAGCCGCTCGCGAACGGCAAACGAAATGAGCGGAGCGGGAGGCTTGCTCCCACTCCGCTCACACTTGCGCTCGCTTCCAGATACGCGGACACCGACGGGCGCTTGCGACCAAACAGTCGACGACGCAACACTTACGATCGCTGCTTGACGCTTCCGTGAAGAAGAACGTTGCAGGCGGCCGATTCTTCCCGATGCTTATCGATCTCCTGTGGATAAGGTGCTTCGGGGCCTCCGCCGCGGGCGGTTAGGCATATTTTCTCCCATCGGTCCTTAACCGCGTCCGGGTACCCCATTGACTGGGGTGCGTGCGAGTGGTGTTAGCTTGGCCATCATGGATACGCCCGTCACCTCCCGACCTCATGCGGCGACTGTGCCCAACGTGCTGACTTACGCACGGATTGCGGCCGTGCCTGCGCTCGTCGCCTGTCTTTTGATGGGAACCGAGGGGGGGCGCTGGGCGGCCTTCTGGCTCTTCGCCGCAGCCGCGGCCACCGACTGGCTCGACGGATACCTGGCGCGCCGGCTGGAGCAGCAGTCCACGCTGGGGCGGATGCTCGACCCGATCGCGGACAAGCTGATCGTAGGGGCGGCGCTCATCATGCTCGTTCACGACCGGACGCTGGACGGGTGGTCGATCTGGGCGGCGATCGTCATTCTCTGCCGCGAGATCCTGGTCTCGGGGCTTCGCGAGTTTCTGGCCGAGCTCAACGTCAAGGTTCACGTGACGAACCTCGCCAAGTGGAAGACGGGCGTGCAGATGGTGGCTCTGGGCGCGCTCATTGCGGGACCTGCCGGTGACAAGATCGTGCCCGGCGTGTCGACGGCGGGCATGGCGCTGCTCTGGATTGCGGCAGGGCTTACGCTCTGGACCGGCTATGACTATCTCAAGGCCGGTATCCGCCACGCCATGGAAGGATGAGGCCATGTCCAGCGATGCGATGACGGTTGGTGACGCGCCCACGGCTGCTTCCGCCGGGCAGCGCGTAACCGTGCGTTATTTCGCGTGGGTGCGCGAGCGTGTCGGGCGTGCGGAGGAGCAGATCGCGCTTCCGGCAGATGTTGCCACGGTGGGCGAGCTTGCCCGCTGGCTGGCCACGCGAGGGCCGGAATACGCGGAAGCCTTCCGGCGTGCGGATGTTGTCCGCGCCGCGCTCGATCAGGTGCATGTGAAGCCCTCGGCGCCGCTTGCCGGCGCGCGTGAGGTTGCGTTTTTCCCCCCTGTGACGGGCGGGTAAGCGGAGAGGCCCCGTGGCGGTCAGGGTTCAGCAGGAGCCATTCGAGGCGGCGGCCGAGATCCAGGCCCTGACGCGAGGGCGCACGGACGTCGGCGGCGTCGTGACGTTCACCGGGCTCGTGCGCGGGGACGTGGCGGGGCGTCCGCTGGTTTCGCTCACGCTCGAACACTATCCCGGTATGACGGAGGCCGAGCTCGGCCGCATCGAGGCCGAGGCGCGGGTGCGCTTCGAGCTGCTCGATTGTCTCGTGGTGCACCGCGTTGGATCGCTTCAGCCCGGCGAGGAGATCGTCCTCGTCGTCACGCTTTCGCAGCATAGGCAGGCGGCCTTCGAGGCGGCCGAATTCCTGATGGATTTCCTCAAGACCCGCGCACCCTTCTGGAAGAAGGAAACGTTCGCCGACGGGGAGGGGAATTGGGTCGATGCGCGCGATAGCGACAGCGCGGCGCAGGCGCGCTGGGACGGGGCATCTGCAATACAAAAGTAACCATAGCCGATTTGTAAGATCCCGCTTTCAACACTCTGTAATTCCTTGTTCTTTTGGCATTCGTGTCGCAATTGACGAAATTGCGTTAGGCCTTTGTTAACCTTTCACATTTCATAACTTTGCCTCGATGGTGTCCCGTAAAAGGCCATCATCCGAAGGTTAGATTTTGACCGTCCCGGCAAAGGACCGTGTTGCGTAGACGGGGGTCACACAACGATGACGATTGGGTACTTGCGGCGCTTCGCGCTGCAACTGGGCTGTGCGCTGTCGGCGCTGGCTTTCCCGCTCGCGGCCTCCGCGACGGGGGGCGGAACTGCGCCTGCCGCCATGCCGCTTCCCACTCAGAAATCCCTGCATCAGGCGAAGAGCACCGAAGGCAAGACGCGTGGCCTCACCACGGGGGCGCTGTCGGCCGCCGTCAAGGCGAAGCCCGGCGCGGATGCGGCTCTTGGCGGCGACGTCACCCGCACGCGGTTTCTGATCGGGCTCCCGCGCGAGACGGAGTTCCAGGTTTTCTCGCTCGCCAATCCCAACCGGGTCATCGTCGACATCTCCGAGACAGCGCTGCAGCTTCCGCCGCAGCCGGACGAGAACATCGCGGTCGGGCTCGTCCGTAATTTCCGCGCCGGTCAATCGGGTCCGGGCAAGTCGCGCGTGATCATCAAGGTCACGCGGCCGGTGATCGTCGAGAGCGCGCAGATCGTGCCGGCCGCCGACGGCAAGGGCCATCGTCTCGCGCTCGACATCGTGCCCGTTGCCGCCCCGCAGGCGGCGGCCAAGGCGACGAAGAAAGCGATCGCGAAACCTTCGTTCTCTCTCGGCGCTGCCAGCGTGCAGCCGCCGCTTCCCGTGCCCGCAACGCGTCCCGACGAAATCGCCGCCCGCTCGTTCAAGCCGATCATCGTGATCGATCCCGGCCACGGCGGGCACGATTCCGGCGCGAAGAAGCATGGTGCGGTCGAGAAGGACGTCGTGCTGGCGTTCAGCCTCATGCTTCGCGACAAGCTCGAGGAGACAGGGCGCTACAAGGTTTTGATGACGCGCGACACGGACGTGTTCGTTGCGCTCGACGACCGGCGGCGCTTTGCGGAGCAGCACGGAGCCAATCTCTTTATCGCCGTTCACGCCGATTATGCGCAGCGGGCGACCGCGCGGGGCGCCACGATCTATTCGTTGCGCGAGAACGTCGCCAATTCGCTGAAGCGCTCCGCCAAGGGCAAGGTTTCGTCCAACGTGCTTTCGAAGGACGAGATCGAGACCATGAACCAAGTCAGCGCGGATGGGGATTTGGCTGCGGTGCGTAGCATCCTCGCCGATCTTGCCGGCCGCGAGGTTGGCGCCACGCAGGAGCGGACGAACGTCTTTACCCGCTCTGTCATCGAATACATGGGTGCGAGCACGGAGATGCGCGCCAAGCCCGATCAGCAGGCGGCCTTCCGCGTGTTGCGCACCGCGCAGTTTCCTTCCGTGCTGATTGAGCTCGCCTATGTCACCAACAAGCAGGACGCGGCGCTGCTCAAGTCCGACTCGTGGCGGGACAAGGTCTCGGACTCCATCATGGACGCGATCGAGAATTACTTCTCGAACCAGATCGCCAGGTTGCCGCTTTAGTTTTCGCTCACGGTCGCTGTTCCGTTCGCGCAATGCGTGAACGGGTGACCGTCCAAGCGGAGCTTGGCTCCGCCATGACGGGGGCGGGCCAGTTCATGCGGAGCATGGCTCCGCCATGACGCCCGGGTCGCCTTGCTCCCGGGCGCCTGCGGCGCCAGCCGAACACGTTCCTTGTGCGTTTCTTGGCGAAGCTTGGCTACCCCAAGGCGCCCCCGGGCTGCTTTGCAGCCGGGCCAGATTGCTGTGTTCGAAAACATAAAGGCCGGTCCCGCAGGACCGGCCTTTGTTCGTGTGGCCGGCTTCGGGTCGCACGCCCTGCCGGCATCGTCTCAATCAGAGTCTACTTGGAGGATGCTTGGTTTTGAGGCGCCAGAGAAAGACAAATTTCCAGTCGATTTCGTGCCGAAGCCCAGGAGTATGAGCGGTGCTCTCCGAACAGGGCGCGTCGATTGACCACTGACGAAGCTGCTTCAGCATGGTGCACTCCATCTTCGAGTTGGGGCCGTGTCCGAGCTCTGGAGAAGTGCTCCCGCATCAGCCGCGACACACCTCTCCCGCTGCCTGGGTTGGCGGCAGAAGACGACGACGGCGCTGACGGGGACGGAGCGGATACGGCGGTCCTGGACGGATACGGGTGCGATGCGGGCCCTGAGAGCGCTCCCTCTGGCAGCTCCGTCCGGGGCTGCCACGCGCTCTGCTGGGCTCGATGACCAGCCGGTCGGTCGTATTGGCTCAGAGATCTCAAGGACTCCTGTCCCTAGGCTCTGACGCACGCACCCTGTGCAGACGACACTGAGGCCGAGGCCGCGCGCACCGTCCGGCGAGGTGAAAATTCTCCCCACGGCGCGAAGATTACGCGATTCGATGACGGTGATGTGTGCGCCGCCGAAACTATCGCGGGCGCGTGGCCGGCGTGACTCACTCCTCCGGCTGCGGCTCGTTTTCGGGCGCGCCGCCGCAGGAGGAGAACAACGACGTTATGCAGGTCCAGGTGTTGGAAGCGGCCTGGCCGATCGCGTTGCCGGCCTTGCCGATGCCTTCGCCGGCCTTTTTCGCCGAGCCACCGATGGCCTGGCCTGCCTTCTCCAGCCCTTCCTTGGAGGAGCGGACGGTCTGTCCGGCCAGTTCTTCGACGGTGCGGGGAACTTTCGATGCGGGTTCCGGCGCGGTCTTTGCCGGCTCGGCTTCGGGTTCTGGTTCGGCAAGAGCGTCCGGAGGCGAGTGAGGGTCGGGATACGGCGCGGCGTGCTCGGGATGGGCCGGCCCCTGCCGTTGCGGCTGGATCAGCGCTGTCAGACCGGGGCAGGGGAATGGCGCGCCGCGCGATACCGCGCACCGCTCGTGCTTGCCCTGTTTGGCCATCTCGGAAATGCAATAGATCGACGCGCGCGGATCCTTCCCCGGGCCTTCGGCCTGGCCGTCGATGACGCAGCGGTAAAGCGCGGGCGGGCCTTCGCAAGTGACGCAGTATTCCGCGCCGTAGGCTGCGGCCGACAGCACTTGGGTGAGGCACACTCCAGCAAGGATCGGTGTGTATTTCAGCATGACGCCCCACTCCGGCGCGATGAAGACGCCCACTTCTTCGGGCGACGCACGGGCTTCGCCACCCTTAGCACAGGGCTTATAGCAAACCAATGAAGCAGTCCGTGCGGCGGCCGTGCTCCGTTCGGATCTTTTCTCCCGCGCGGTGCGCTTGCAAACGGCCAAACCCACCTCTATACGGGTGCTCGCACCGATCCGGAGACGTGGCCGAGAGGCTGAAGGCGGCGGTTTGCTAAATCGTTATACCCCCTAAAGGGTATCAGGGGTTCGAATCCCCTCGTCTCCGCCATTTTTGGCTCACGCGCCTGTTCGCGCACCCTGCGGGTGCGCTGGCGCTCCGCGGGGGCGGCGCTCGCGTCCGAGCAGAACTCGGCTCCGCCGAGATGGGTCGCCTTGCTCCCGAGCCCTTCGGGGCGCAGGCTGAGTTCAAACGCAATCCTGTAGCAGCCCCCGTCGCATTTTCTCAGCTTGTTGAGGTTGTTGAAGATTTGCTCTCAGCGGTGGCAACGTCCGCTCAGATTCCAAAGTGGGAACCGATTTTCCGATAAGAAGCACGACAAAGCAAAAACTTAGAGCCGTTCCGCGGTTTCACCAAAATCGGAACGGCTCTAGAACCGCCACGGCCCGACACGCCGTGATCCTCGACGTTGCTCGCGATCTCGGCGTTGTAGGAGATGCCGAGCATGGCGGAGGGTGAGAGGCTGACGTCGAGGCCGGCTTCGATCAGCGCTGCGTTGCGTGCGAGCGGCGTGCCAGCAATCGTCATGCCGGGAGGGCCGGAGAACGCCAGAGCCTGACATGCAGCGCCCACGAACGCATGATGGTTCTTTCCCGCACGCGTAAGGTGTGCCGAGTTGACATGGCCTGCTGAGGTCCTGCGGCTCAACAAGCACGGAACTATCTGCTGCTTAGCGCGCGATCCTCGTTCATCGTCACAAGCTCTTGGCGCCGAAGCAACGCGCGGCCCACTCATCTTCGTCGCTCGCAAAAGAAACCCGGCGCAAGGCCGGGCTCAAGTTGCGAGGAAATCTATTCGGATCCCGAATTGCTGCGGGGATGGAAATATCTAATTGGATGTGGCTGTAGAAACGTACGTGGCGAGAGCGTCGACCTCATCGCCCGATAGAGCTTCGTACGCCGGCATGGCCCCCATGCCGCTCCGGATGACCGCCATGACACGGGTATGGTCCGGTTTCAGTTGATCCAGATCTGGACTGCAATTGGGTGAGTCTGATCCTTCTGTAGGTTGCTGTGTGGACGAGCCAGCGTCGGGTGCGCGTGAGGCCAAACAACAGGCGCTCCGTTTCACGCAGATTGCCGGGCTTTGGTGTGTGACCTCATCGATCCCGTGAGCCTGCAGAGTCCGTTCGCCCAGGGAAAATCGAGGCGATGCTTATGCTCGCCAGTCTCTGCCCGACGTTGAGCCGCACCCGACGAATCACTAGCATCCCCGCAGTCACGTCGCGTCACATCACCGCGTTCACGAGAGTCGACAATGCGATTTCGGGAGAACTGCGGATGGTGGCGTGGACCAGAGGACGATTGGCGGCCCTCGTAGGCGCGGCAGCGTTCGTCTTCTCTCATCCGGCAACGGCCGATGATTGGCAGGATGGGGCTTTCGCCAATGGCGCGCGGTTCGATTGGACAGGATTCTACGCGGGGCTTCACCTCGGCGGGCTTGCCGATTTCAGCGACGTTTCCGATCCGCTCGGCGCATCGATGTTCGGCAATCCGATCCATGCGACGGGAGGATTTGCGGGCGGGCGCATCGGCTATGCTTACCAGTCCGGGATCGTCGTCTACGGACTGGAGGCCGATGTCTCATTTCCTCGCGTGGAGGGGACCGGCACGTGCTCGGCGCTGTCCGGCTGGTTCGTGAACGCGAATTGCGTGACGGACATCGACGCCTTCGGTGCGCTGGCAGCGCGTCTCGGCCTTGCGGTCGGTTCGAGCGGCCGCACGGTCATCTATGGCAAGGCAGGCGCGGCCTGGTATGCGGGCCGTCTCGATCAAGCGACGAACGACTGGGCGGAGGGAGTTGCCGGCAACCCGTTCACGGTCCGAAGCGACGGTCACTCGGGCTGGGGGTGGACGCTCGGTTTCGGCGCGGATTATGCCCTGAGCCGTACATGGTCGCTGAGTGCCGAATACGGCTACATGAATTTCGGCAATCGCGCAGTCGGGCTTTTGCCGAGTGCCGTGCTCGACAGCACGGGCGCCGTCGTCGAAACCATTCCCGGCCGAACGGGCCAGGTTTCGCACGATTTTCATACGTTCAAGGTGGGGCTCAATTACCGCTTCGGTTCCTCTTCCGGCCAAGACGACGCAGAGGCGTCGGTCTCACGGTCCAGCGATCTGGCGTCCATGAACCACGGCTACGGATTGGAGATCGGCGCCCGCTATTGGCACAGTTGGGGACGGCACAAATACGATCTCGGTTTCGAAAAGAACGGACCTGCGCCGAAGTATTCGCTCGTCTCGCGTCTCACCTATGACGACATCACGGCCAGCACCGGCGAGATAACGGCGCGCCTGACGACGCCGTCGAACGTATTCGCGGCCGGCTTCATCGGCGGCGGCTCGGTCACGGGCGGGCGCATGAACGACGAGGATTACAATATCCCCGGAGATACCGTTGCGAGCATTCCGTATTCGAACACGCTGAGCCCGAAGGTCAGCGGCGACATTCCCGCATACGGCACGGTCGATGTCGGCTACGACTGGTGGCGGGCGCCAGGGCACCGTCTGGGAGCGTATGTCGGCTATAACTACTATCGCGAGCAGATGGGGGCGCACGGCATCATACAGATGGCCAATCAGTTGGGGCCGATCGGCGCGGATGTCGGAGGCCCGATCCCGGCGATTGGTCACGCCGTCATCGCACAGGAAGCGACGTGGCAGTCGCTTCGTCTCGGCGCATCGGGCGCGTTCAATTTCGCGGGGCGTTTCACGCTGAGCGTGGACGCGGCCTTTCTGCCGTATGTTTCCGTCGATGCCGAGGATCGGCATTATTTCGGCAACACTTCCGAGATCGCCAGCATCAATCCGTTGCGCGGGCGCGGGTATGGCACGCAACTCGAAGCGATGCTGGCTTATGCGATGACGGACCGATTGGGCATCGGCGTCGGCGCGCGTTACTGGTCCATGTGGACGAACGACGGAAGCATGGAGCGCATTTACGATGCCGGCGGGCCGATCTCGCCCATACGGCAGAATTTGAAGATCGAGACCGAACGTGTCGGCGTGTTCGGCCAGGTGTCGTATCGCTTCGGCGATTGACAGGGTTTCGAACAACGAGGCCGAAACGGCGGCACAGGTTCCGTTGACAACACCCCGTTGCGCGGCCTTATGGCGTTTTGGCATTCGCAGACGCGGAATGGCGCGCGAGATGGTGACATGAGAAAGCTGCTCGTTATCGGTGTGGGTGCCGGCAGTCCGGGCTATTTGACCGTGCAAGCGATCGATGCGCTGAACCGGGCGCGCGTGTTCTTCGTCTTCGACAAGGGCGAGGCGAAAAGCGATCTCGTCGCGCTGCGCAAGGAGATCTGCGAGCGGTTCATCGAGAACGGCGACTATCGTTTCGTCTCCATCGACGATCCCGTGCGCGATTCCGAGCCGCATGGCTATAAGCGAGGCGTCGAGGCATGGCACCGGGAGCGGGCGGAAAGGCTGGGTGCCCGTATCGCGGCCGAAGTGGCCGAGGACGGATGCGGCGCGTTCCTGGTCTGGGGCGATCCCAGCCTCTACGACAGCACGTTGCGCCTGCTTGAGCTCGTGCGCGAGGACGATCGTTTTGCGTTCGAGATCGAGGTCGTTCCAGGGATCAGCAGCGTGCAAGCGCTGGCCGCGCGGCATCGGCTGGTGCTGAATTCCATCGGCGGATCGCTTCTGGTGACGACGGGGCGCGAGCTTGCGGAGCGCGGATGGCCCGAAGCCGCGGACAGCGTCGTCGTGATGCTCGACCGCGGCGACGGGCTGAGGGCGGCGGCAGGCGAGGACGTCGAGATCTATTGGGGGGCGTTGCTCGGCACACCGCGGGAACGGCTCGTATCGGGTAAGATTCAGGATGTGATCGAGGAGATCGAGCGCATTCGCGCCGAGGAGAAAGCGCAAAGCGGCTGGATCATGGATATTTATCTGCTGCGCCGGACCCGGACGGCCTGATCAACCGCTTGATGCGGAGAGCAGGTGAAAGAACGACCCGGTGACGCTGCCTTTGCGCGAGCCGGCGGTTTTGCTCTCCGGCGAGCCGTCTTCCATATCGAGGAGCGGTTCGCCGTCGTCCGAGACCAGTGTCGCGTAGTGGAACTCGTGGCCGTAGAGCGTGGCTCCTCTGAGTCCGAGCGCGCAGTCCACACGGAGCCTGGCGCTACGATAGCCGAGATGTAGCTTGCGTGTCCGAAACGAGGTTTCGGAGGCCAGAAGGCCGGTCATGGCGTGACGTACGCCGTTCGCGTCCTCGATGCCCTGGCCGAGCACCATGTATCCTCCGCATTCGCCATGGATCGGCACGGACCTCGCGGCAAGGGCCTTCATGCCGTCGATGAAACGAGAGGCGGCAGCGAGTTTTCCGGCGTGCAACTCGGGGTATCCGCCCGGGAGCCATACAGCGTCGGCCGCCGAATGAGGCGCTTCGTCGTCGAGCGGTGAGAAGGGTGTGATCTCCGCGCCTGCATCGCGCCAACTCTGCAGAATGTGATTGTAAGAGAATGAGAACGCCGCATCGTGCGCAATGGCGATGCGCTGGCCTGGCGGCTCCACGGCCCGCTCGTGCATGTGCGTTCCCGGCGGGAGGGTCGCGGGGCTTGCCGCGGCGAGAACGGCATCGAGATCGAGCGATGACGTGACGATGTCGGCCATCGCCGCGATGCGATCCATGTAATCGGCATGCTCGTCGGCCCCGACGAGGCCCAAGTGTCGCTCCGGCAGATGGATTTCGTCCGTGCGGCGCAGGGAGCCGAAGATCGGCAGGCCGATCCGCTCGAAGCCGGGCCGGATCAGGGCCTCGTGCCGCTCGCTCGCGACCTGATTGAGGATGACGCCCACAACGCGCACGTCGGGCCGATAGGTGGCGCAGCCGAGCGCGAGCGCGGCGGCGGTTTCCGTTTGGCCCGAGACGTCGAGAACGAGGATGACCGGCCAGCCGAGACGTGCGGCGAGATCTGCGGTGGAGCCGTTGCCGGAGAGGCCACGACGAGGGCCGGCGTCGAACAGCCCCATGACACCCTCGGCGATCGAAATGTCGGCCGATGTTGCGGCATGGGACACAATGCTCGCGATCAGCTCATGCGGCATGGCCCACGTGTCGAGATTGAAACTCGGGCGCCCTGCCGCGCGTGCGTGATGGCCGGTGTCGATATAATCGGGTCCGGTTTTGAACGGCTGAACCGCAATGCCGGCTTTGCGCAGCGCCGCGAGGAGGCCGAGCGTGACCGTCGTTTTGCCGGAGCCGGAGCTGGGTGCGGCAACGACGATGCCGCGTGGAGGCTGCGTCTTCGACGACATCAACGCCCCCTGTAGCGCCGCTGATAGTCGACGCTGTAAAGCGCGCTTTCGCGGAAATCGCGACAGGCGAGGGAGGGGCCGACGAGGATGAGGGCGGTGCGGTCGATGCCGCTTCTCTCGACCGCGCCGGCGACGGTCCCGAGTGTTTCGCGCAGGATTTCCTGATCCGGCCAGCTCGCCTTTGCGACGACGACCGCGGGGCACTCGCTGCCGTAGAACGGCGTCAGCTCCTCGACAACGCGTTCCACATTCTGGATCGAGAGATGGATTGCAAGCGTCGTGCGCGTTGCGGCGAACGCGGCCAGCGTTTCGGTGGACGGCATCGCGGATGCGCGACCGGACGTGCGCGTCAGTACGAGCGATTGGGCGACCTCGGGGAGCGTGAACTCTTGTCCGAGCGCGGCCGCGGCGGCGGCGAACGAGGGGACGCCAGGCGTCAGGGTGTAGGGGATGGCGAGCGCTTCGAGGCGGCGGATCTGCTCGCCGGCCGCGCTCCAAATCGAGAGATCGCCCGAATGCAGCCGCGCGATGTCGTGGCCCGCCTCGTGGGCTTTTTCGATCTCCGCCATGATCTCGTCGAGCGAGAGAGGAGCCGTATCGACAATGCGGGCGTCCGGAGGGCAATGCTCCAGAAGCTCTTTCGGAATGAGCGATCCGGCAAAGAGGCAGACCGGGCAGGATGCGATGAGGTTGCGGCCGCGAACCGTGATGAGATCGGGTGCGCCTGGTCCCGCGCCGATGAAATGCACGGTCATGGGCGGCTCCCGATGCCGATTGCGAACGCGCAGGTGGCCGTGGCGTTTGCGATGCGAGGGGCCAGCAGGCGTGCATTCGTTCCGGCGGCCAACAGTGCTGCGGCCTCGGCGACGGATGGCACGTTCTTATGGCGCAGGGCTGCGGGCGACACGGTCAGCAGGGCATCGGCGACGCTCTCGAGTTCGTCGGTCGTGAAGGAGACGAGTTTTGCGCCCAGCCGGTCTGCCGCTTGGCGCAGGCCGGGCTCGCTCGCTTTGGAGGTTTCGGTGGCGATGATCGCGATGCCGTCCGCGCACCCGAGCGTGTCGCGTGCGGTGCGAATGATCGCCTCGATATCCTCGGCCCGCGTGCCGCGCCGGCAACCGATCCCGCAGGCTAGCATGGCTTCACGACCCGCCAGTGAGTCACCGGACGCGCGGGCGACCATCCGAGCTCGTTTCCGATCGGGCCGATGCGGGCGATGTCGAGACGGACGAGGTCGCCGCCGAGCTTTTGTTGGAGGTCGAGCATCCGTTGCTCCGTTTTGAGCGAGACGGCATTGGCCACCAGACGGCCGCCGGGCTTGAGCGCGGCCCAGGCGGCTTCGAATGCGCCCGCTTCGCCCATGCCGCCGCCGATGAATACGGCATCGGGGCTCGGGAGACCAGAGAGAGCCTCGGGCGCGCGACCGTGGACGATGCGAAGCTCGGGGGCGCCGAGCGCTGCGGCGTTGCGCTCTGCGCGCGCGGCGCGCTCGGCCCGCTCCTCGATTCCGATGGCGCGCATGGCGGGGTGGCGAAGCAGCCATTCGATGGCGATGGAGCCCGCGCCGAGACCGATGTCCCAGAGGAGCTCGCCGGGGCGGGGGGCGAGCGAGGAGAGCGTGACGGCGCGGACTTCACGCTTGGTCAGTTGTCCGTCGTGTTCGAACAGGTCGTCGTCGAGGCCGCTCGCGAGGGCGGGAGTCCGGTGCGCCGATGCCTGCGGCAGCGCTACCGCGATGGTGTTGAGGTCCTCGATCGTGTCGAGGTCGAATGCGTCTGCGCGCGCGCTTCGAATGCGTTCGCGCGGGCCGCCGAGCGCTTCGAGGACCGTGAGCGTCGCTGCGCCGAGACCGTGCGTCGTGAGGCGGGCGGCGAGGCGGCCCGGCGTTTGGCCGTCCCAGGAGAGCGCGAGGATGCGTGCGCCGGGCTGCAGATGTCGCACGATGCCATCGAGCGGGCGGCCGTGCAGCGTGACGAGCGCGGTGTCCTGCAGGGGCCATCCGAGCCGCGATGCCGCGAGACTGAACGCCGAAGGCTGGGGCAGGCAGAGGATTTCGTCGGCGGAGACGATCTCGACGAGTTGCTTGCCGATGCCGTAGAAGAACGGATCGCCGCTTGCGAGAACCGCGACGGGGCGTCCGCGATGGGCCAGAATTTCGGGGAACGCATCGGCGATGGGGCTCGGCCATGCGAGCGGCTTGCCGCGGATGGCATCCTGCGCCAAGGTGAGATGGCGCTTGCCTCCGATCACGAGCTCGGCCTGGGTTAGCAGCGATTTGGCGGCGTCGGAAAAGCCGGCAAGCCCATCCTCGCCGATTCCGATGAGGGCAAGCCAGCGCCCCTTCGGCTGCTGTTCCATCCTAGCATTCATGAGGCCGTCCTCGATGCGCGTCCTTATTCTCGGAGGCACCACGGAGGCGCTTGCCTGCGCCGACCGCCTCGGCAGCGATCCGAGGTTTGATGTCATCCTGTCGCTTGCCGGGCGGACGCGCAATCCTCGCCAGCACGCAGGCGTCGCGCATCGTGTCGGCGGGTTCGGCGGTGTGGACGGCCTCGCGGCCTATCTCGGCTCGGAGAGGATCGACGCTGTGCTCGATGCCACGCATCCCTTCGCCGCCCAGATCTCGGCCCATGCGGAGCAGGCGACGGGCGAGCGCGGCGTTCCGCTCTGCACGCTCGTGCGGCCGGGCTGGGTCGCGGAACCGGCCGACCGCTGGATCAGCGTTGCGACGATCGAGGACGCGGCGGACGCGCTGGGGGCGGAGCCGCGACGGGTGTTTCTCGCGGTGGGCCGACAAGGCGTCGGGGCATTTCGGCATGCGGGGCAGCACGCTTACATCATCCGCGCCATCGAGCGGCCGGACGCGGATGCGCTGCCGCCGGATACCACGCTGATCCAAGCGCGAGGGCCGTTCGCGATCCAAGAGGAAATCGCGCTGCTGACATCGGAACGGATCGACGTGGTCGTGTGCAAGAACGCCGGGGGCGCTGCAACCTACGCCAAGATCGAAGCGGCGCGGACGTTGAAGCTGCCCGTCGTCATGATCGAGAGACCATACAAGGCTGGGCGGAACGTTGTCGCGAGCGTGACGGAAGCCGTTGCCTGGCTCGGCCGGCTTCATGGCAGCTCGCGTTCCGAGCGCGCGGTGTAGATCCAGGGGCGCGCCCCCGGCCGCTCGATCCTGCGTGTGAGGCTCGACCCGATGATGACGAGCGTGCGCATGTCGGCGCCGTCCGTATCGGCCGTTCCCAAGTCTTGGATTCGAACGCTGGCTTCCGGCGTTCCGGCCGCTCTGACGAAGATGACGGGCGTGTCGGCCGTCTTGAACGGCCGCAGAAATGCGAGCGCCTTGGCGAGCTGATCCGGGCGGGCGCGCGACGCCGCGTTATAGAGCGCGATGACGAAATCGCCGTGCGCCGCGGCCTTGAGCCGGCGCTCGATGGTGGACCAGGACTTGAGATTGTCCGAGAGCGAGATGGCGCAGAAGTCTCCGCCGAGCGGAGCGCCGACCTCGGCTGCCGCTGCGAGCATCGCGGTGACGCCGGGTTCGATGCGGATGTCGAGTGCACGCCAGGCGGCATCGCCCGTTTCGACAGCTTCGAACACGGCCGACGCCATGGCGAAGACGCCCGGATCGCCCCCGGATACGACAGCGACGTTTTTCCCGTCCGCCGCGAGGGCGAGCGCGTGACGGGCGCGCTCCAGCTCGACACGATTGTCGGAGGCGTGGCGGTGCTGGCCGCGCGGCCCTTCCGGCACGCGGTCGAGATAGGTGATGTAGCCGACGAGATCCGTTGCCTCTGCGAGCGCCTTGCTCACGGCCGGCGTCGTGAGGTCGAGAGCGCCCGGACCCAGCCCGACGACCGTGAGACGCCCCGTCATATCCGGCGTCCCTGGCCGGGAATGATCACCATCGAGAAGTATGTGCCGGGGACGTCGTCGCAGGCGCCGAGGGGGAGAACGCGTTCTTCGCTCATCGTGCCGCGCTCGACGTAGATCGCGCGCTCCGTGAGGCCGGCGGCTTCGACCGCGCGGCGCACCTTGGCGAAGTTGGTGCCGATCTTCATGATCACCGCCGCATCCGACAAGGCGAGGCGTTGTTTGAGACGGTTCTCGTCGAGCGTTCCAGGAAGCACGGTCAGGATATCGTCGCCCCAGGCGATGGGGGCGTTGGCGCGCGTCCAGCAGCCCGACATGCCGGTGACACCGGGGACGACCTCGACCGGAACGGCGTCGTCGAGGCGGCGCCACATGTGCATGAACGAGCCGTAAAAGAAGGGATCGCCTTCCGCCAGAAGCCCCACGGATTGCCCGTCGTGCAGCGCCTGCACGAGCGCGGCGGCGGTGTCGCGGTAGAACGCGCCGATCTGGTCGCGATACTCCGGATGGTCGGCCGGGATCTCGTCCGTCACCGGGTATTCGAACTTGAGCTCGCGCTGGTCTGCCTTGAGGAGTGGCGTCACGATCTTACGTGCATTGCCTTGCCGGCCCTTCTTCGCGAAATACGCCACGATGTCGACGGATTGAACGAGCGCTGCGGCGCGAAGCGTGAGCAGGCGGGCGTCGCCAGGGCCGACGCCGATGCCGTAGAGCGTGCCGCCTTTTGCCGTGCCGGCGATGTCTGTGAGGGAGATCATTCGGTCTCGCTTGCGAGTGCGTTCACCGCGGCTGCCGCCATGGCGCTGCCGCCCTTGCGGCCGGTGACGATGAGATACGGGCAGGGCGCGGCGGCGCGCAAGGCCTCCTTGGATTCCGCCGCACCGACGAAGCCGACGGGGATGCCGATGATGGCGGCGGGGCGTGGCGCGCCCTCGTCGAGCATTTCGAGCAGCCGGAAAAGGGCGGTCGGTGCGTTGCCGATGGCGACGACGGCGCCTTCGAGGCGGGGGCGCCACAGTTCGAGCGCGGCTGCGGACCGCGTCGTTCCGAGGCGTTCTGCGAGCGCGGGCACTTCGGGATCTGCAAGGGTGCAGATCACGTCGTTGTCGGCGGGCAGGCGGCTGCGCGTCACGCCATAGGCCACCATATTCGCGTCGCAGAGGATCGGTGCGCCTGCAAGGAGTGCCTCTCGGCCTGCGGTCGCGAAGTCGTCCGACATGACGATGTCGGAGGCGATCTCCACCATGCCCGAGGCATGGATGATGCGGACGGCGACTTTTTCCGCGTGGCCGGTGAAGCGCGACAGGTCGGCTTCCGCGCGGATGATGGAGAACGAATGGCGGTAAATCTCCGATCCATCGCGGAGATAGTCGCGTTCGGATTGCATGATTCTTAGATCCCGGTCCTGAGAACGGCAGGAAGGTCGGTAAGGGCGGTCGGCGCGATGACTGCGTCCGGCGCGGCGGATGCGATGCCGTGGCGGACAATACCGAAGCCGGCGGGGCCTGCAACCAGGACGAGATCGGCGGCGTGGGATCGGGCGCAGCCCTTGGCGCATCCTGAGACGTGAAGGGAGGCGACCCCGGGGAGGGGCATCTGCGCGGCGATCTGCCGCGCGGCGGAGCGGGTGTCGGCCCAGGCGGAGCGGCAGGCCGGGGTGCCGGGGCAGGCATCGATGGCGATCAGCGGGTCGCGGGCGTCCGTGACGAGGCCGAGATCCTGCCCAGTGGCGAGCAGGGATGCGGCTTTCGTGTCGGTCTTTGCAGGAACATAGAGCGCGCGCCAGGGAGAGAGGCGGAATGTGCCGGCTCCCGTAAGCGCCGCGGCGTTCGCCAATGCCGCGAGGGCATCGGCCGTGAGACGCCCCAGGGGTGCGCCGAGGCCGACGGCGACGATGTCTCCGCCCACGTCGATCCTACCCACGCGATCGGCTGCCGACGGACGGTCCGGGGCGATGGCGGCTGGTGGGGCGCATGTTGTTCCGAGCGCACGTTGCAGCATCGAGACGCCGCCGGCATCGAGATCGCGCATTCGCGCGCGCGGCGTCGGTTTGGGCGTGCCGACGAATGCCTCGGCCACGCGGATGGCGGCGGCCGCTGCCGTGGATGGATCAAACCAGCCCAACCACCGTGTGCCGGTGCTGCTGTCGATCCCGAGTGCGATTGTGACTGGCCTGTCCGCCGTGCTCGCTCTCAGCCGGATATCCGCCCGTTCGCCGTCGAGCGGCAGGAGGCCGCCGCCATCGACGACAAATCCGAACTTGCCGGGGAGCGCCCAGAGAGCCGGCGTTTCGGCCAACGCTTTCTCGAGAGCGGCGGCGAGCGGGTGGATGTCGTGGCGTTGCGAAGGATCGAAGCCCGCGAGCGGGCTTACGATGACGTTGCGGACGGATTCGGCGTCGGCGCTCGGATCCATCAGGCCGATGTGAGACAGCGCGGTCCAAACGTCGGGGAGGTGGCGCTCGCCGATGCCGCGGAGTTGCAGGTTGGCACGACGCGTCAGGTCGATGAGGCCGTTGCCATGGCGGCGTGCGATGTCCGCAAGCGCGATCATCTGCGCCGCATCGAGCGCTCCGCAGCGCGGGCGTATGCGCACGATGAGGCCGTCGCCGGTCTGCATGGGGCGCAATGCGCCGGGGCACCAGCCTTTGACGGACGGCTCGGTTGCCGTGGTCTCGTTCTTTTCTGTTGAATGTGTGCTCACGGCGCGGCCTCGGCCTTCGCGCGGTGCACGGCACCGTGCGCCTCCAGCACCTGCGCAAGCTCGGCGTGGACGGCGTTGCGACGTGGGCTCCAGAGCTGGCGCCGGATGGCATCCTCCAGGCGTTCCGCGATGGCGCGCATGGCGGGTGCGTTGAGGGCGAGCAATGTGGAGAGACGCGCTTCGTCCCCGATGACGCTGTCGTGCACGGCGTCGAAGAGATGGTCGCCCACGATGCCCGCGGTTGCTGCGAAGGCATAGAGCGCGTCCACGCCCTGTGCGATTTCGGCGACGCCGCGGTGGCCGTGGCCGGTCATGCCGGAGAGCCAGCGGGGGTTGGTGAGCCGGCCGCGAACGATGCGAACGATCTCCTCCTCGATGGTGCGCGCGCGGGGCGCTTCGGGCTGGCTCGTGTCGAGATGATAAAGCGCAGGTTTGCGGCCCATCTCGGCGGCGGCGGCGGCGAAGCCGCCTGCAAAATCGGCCACGCCATCGCCATCCAGGAGATCGCGCTCGCGGTCGTCCTGCGGGTGAACGAGCACGTCGGCGGTTGCGATGCGTTCTTCGAACTCCTGCGGCGCTACGCGTTCGGTCTCTTCGGCGCCGTAGGCATGCGAGGAGGCTTCGAGATAGGCCGCGGCCAGGTCGCTTCGCGTGCCCCATGCGCCATCGAGTGCGGCGGAGGCGGCGCCCGCGCCATAGGTGCCAGGCTCGCCGCCGAAGATGCGTGCGAGGCTCGATCCCTTGCGCCGCGCGGCGGCGAGCGGGTTCCAGTCGTCCGGCTCGTCGCGCTCGGCGACGCGGCGTACGGCGAGATCGAACAGCGCGATCTGGGCCGGGAAGATGTCGCGGAACGAGCCGGAGATGCGCATCGTGACGTCGATGCGGGGGCGATCCAGCTTGGCGATGGGCAGAACTTCGATCCCGATCACGCGGTTCGAGCCGTCGTCCCATGTCGGCCGCACGCCGAGAAACGCGAGAGCCTGGGCGAGATCGTCGCCGCCGGTGCGCAGCGACGCGGAGGCCCAGAGATCGAGCATCAGCGCGCGCGGATAGTCGCCGTGGTCCTGCAGATAGCGGCGCACGACCTCGTCGGCTGCGCGCTGACCCACGATGGCTGCGGTGCGGGTCGGCACCGCGCGGGGATCGATGGTCGTGAGATTGCGCCCCGTTGGAAGCACGTCGCGGCGGCCGCGTGTCGGTGCGCCGGCCGGGCCAGGCGCGACGCGGCGCCCGTCGAGGGCGTCGATCAAGGCTTCGCGCTCGTGGCGTGCGCATGCCACGATGGCGGCTTCGATCGTTTCCACGTCCGCGCTCGGTGCGGCGCGGACGATGGCTGCGGCAAGGGCTGAGCAGGACTCGGGAGAGGGGGCGCGGCCGAACACGTGGAGATGGTCGCGAATCGCGAGATCCTTGATGTCGCAAAGCTGGGCGTCGAGCTTGGCGATGGCCTCGCGCGGCGCGTCGCTCTTCTCAAGGCCGCAATCCTTGGCGAGGCCCGAGCGCCAGGCGCGATCCAGGATCTCCTGTTCGAGGATGGCGATGCGCCTGCGGTCGACGCCATCGGCTTCGGCGTACTCCTCGATCAGTCCTTCGAGCTCTCCGAGCGGGCCTTCGAGGCCGGCTTCGCAGAGCGGCGGCGTCATGTGGCCGATGGTGACGGCGGAGATGCGCCGCTTGGCTTGCACCGCTTCGCCGGGGTTGTTGACGATGAAGGGATAGACGACCGGAAGCGGGCCGAGCACGGCTTCGGGGAAGCACGTGTCCGACAGCGCGAGCGCTTTGCCAGGCAGCCATTCGAGCGTGCCGTGCGTGCCCATGTGGACGAGTGCGTCGATTTTCTCTTGCTCGCGCAGCCATGCGTAGAGTGCGACGTAGGCGTGCCGCGGCGGGAGCTCGAGATCGTGATAGCTTGTCTTCCTGTCGCCGCGCGCCCCGCGATCCGGCTGCAAGGCGACGAGGAGGTTGCCGTGGCGCGCGCAGGGAAGGCGGAAGTGTGCGCCATCGCATGCGGGATCGTCTTCCGGTGCGCCCCATGCGGAGGCGAGCGCTTCCTTTACATCCAACGGCAAGCCGGAAAAGTGCCGAGCATACCAGGCGAGCGGGATTTCGATCGTTTCCGAGGCGGCAAGACCCGCGAGCCGCGCGATTAGTGTGGCGGCGTCGAGGCCGTCCGCTCCGATGGCGTAGCCTGCCGCACCGAGCGCGGAGACGATCTCCGCGACGCTCTCGGGCGTGTCGAGGCCGCAAGCGTATCCCGTGCGGCCCGCGCGATTGGGATAGTCGGAGAGCAGCAATGCGAGCTTGCGATCTTCGCGCGGCTTGCGGCGTAAGCTGACCCACGCGGCCGCCAGATCTGCGACGAACGCGACGCGGCCCGCTTCCGGCTCATGCACGATGCGCGCGTATTCGAGCCCCGGCTCGGCGGGGAGATCCTGCTTGAAGGAGATGGCGCGTGTGAAGAGGCGGCCGTCGAGCTCCGGCAGCACGACGTTCATCGCGAGGTCGCTCGGCGAGAGGCCGCGCGAGGCTTCGTCCCAGGCGATGCGCGGATGGCCGGCGAGCGCGACTTGCAGGATGGGGCAGTCCGCCGCGTCGAGCAGCGTCGTCTCGTCGGCGCGCATGGCCGAGAAAGCCGTTGCGTTGAGGATCACGTCGGGGCGGATGCGTTGGATGAGGTCGGCGACGGGCTTGGCGATGTCCGCGTCTTTCAAGCTCGTCACCGCGATGGCGACGGGTTGGAGGCCTCGTTGCCGCATTGCGTCCGCGAGGGCTGTGACGGGTCGATAATCCCCCGCGAGCAGGCTCGCCCGATAGAACGTGACGAGTGCGACGGGTTTTTCCGACGTGCTCTCCACGTTTTCGAGAGCGGTGGGATTTCCATGGGCGTCGAGCGCCAGGACGGCGGGAAGCGCCACCGGCGGATCGGCCTCGACGTCGTTTCCGAGCAGACGGCTGGCATAGAGCAGCAGGTTGCGCGCGTTGGCGGGGCCGCCGCTGCGGAAGTAGCGCTCGAAGGTGGCAAGAGCCTCGCGCGGAACGGTCGAGATCGCATCGAGGCGCGCGTCGCGGCGGTCGTCGCCCGGCAATGCGACGAAGTGGAGATCGTGCCGGCGGGCCGCCGCCGCGATCTGCTCGAAGCCGTATCGCCAATAGTCGAGGCCGCCGAGGCCGCGCACGATCACGAGGCGCGCGCCCGCGATCACCCGCTCGATATAGAGATCGACCGACATCGGGTGGCGAAGCTGCTTGAGGCTCGCGAGCCGCAAGGTGGGGAACAGCGCGGGGCTTTCGCTCCAAACCGCGGCGAGGGCGGAGAGATCGCTGTCGCTGAACGACAGGACGACGATGTCGGCGGGCGTCTGACCCAGATCGACAGCGCCCTCTATTTCATCCAGCGATCCCGTTTCAACTGCTAGCAGGTGCATCCGGGCATCTTACACGGTCCCGATGGCCTGGGCGATGGCATCGCGGTCCAGACCTTTCTGGCCGATCACCACGAGGCGGCCCTGACGGGCTTCCTCGGGACGCCAGGGGCGGTCGAACTGGTGCTGCAAGCGCGAGCCGACGCCCTGAATGAGGAGGCGCATCGGCTTTCCCTTGATGTCCGCAAAGCCCTTGATGCGCAGGATGTCGTGCGCATCCGCGGCGGCCCGGATGCGCTCCAGGATCGCTTCGGGTGCGTCGAGCGCCGGGATGTCGACGATGAAGGTGTCGAAATCGTCGTGGTCGTGCTCGGCCTCGTTGTCGTGATGCGAGGGACGTGCGGCAAGGTCGGTTTCGGCGGCCGCGCCGAGGCCGAGGAGAACCTTGGGATCGAGCTCACCGCCCGTCGTCTCGACAACCTTCACCGCACGCGGTACGGCGGCCTTGATCTCGGCGGCTACCTTCTCGCGCTCCTCCGCTGTCATCAGATCGGCCTTGTTGAGCACGATGAGGTCGGCGCAGAGAAGCTGATCCTCGAACACCTCTTCGAGCGGGTTGTCGTGGTCGAGGGAGGTATCCTCCGCGCGCTGGGCGGCGAGGGCCTCCGGATCGTCGGCGAAGCGGCCTGCGGCGACAGCCGCGCCGTCCACGACCGCGATTACGCCGTCGACTGTGACGCGCGAGGCGATGGCAGGCCAGTTGAACGCCTGCACGAGCGGCTTCGGCAGCGCGAGGCCCGACGTCTCGATCAGGATGTGCTCGGGCGGGTTCTCGAGCGCAAGGAGGCCTTCGAGCGCAGGCACGAAGTCGTCAGCCACGGTGCAGCAGATGCAGCCGTTCGACAGCTCGACGATGCTTTCCTCATTGCAGCTCTCGATGCCGCAGCCTTTGAGGATCTCGCCGTCGATGCCGACGTCGCCGAACTCGTTGACGATGACGGCGAGGCGCCGGCCCGCGCCGTTTTGAAGGATGTTGCGCACCAGCGTGGTTTTGCCGGCACCGAGAAAGCCGGTCACGATGCTGCAGGGGACTTTGGCGAAAGCCGTCATGATGGATCTTGCTCCGGATGGGTGAAGCCGAGGGGCGGAATGCGGGCGACAACGCCCTTGCGGAAAGGTTCCGGCCGTTCCTTCCACGGAACGATGCCGTCGCTCGACTGCTCGTAGGCGCGCGCGAACGTGACGATGTCGTCGAGATGCGTGGCGGTTTCGAGATTGCCGATCAGGTACGTCCACTTGTTGCGGCCCATCAGCGCGATGGTGCTCGGACGATTGCAGACGGACAGGCACTGCACGGGCGTCACGGTGACGTTTTCGTCGGCCGAAAGGCGGTCGCGCAGGATGTCGGCGAGCTCGCGTCCGGGCTGGCGGAAGCCTTCGCCGTCGGGCAGCATTTGCCGGCACGTGACGCATACGAAGACGGTGATCGGCGTGTCGGTCACCGGCGCGGCCGTCGGCCTCGGAAGCGAGGAGGTGGCGGCGAAGACGCTGCAGTCCTTGCAGGCGCCTTCGGCATCCGTCGGCTCGGAGCACGTGCAGGGTCCGGATGGAAGAGAAGGCGACGCATCATCGCCGGGCAGCTTGCTCACTGACAGTGCCTGTCCCGCGCGCCGGCTTCAGCGCGCTGCGTGGCGAGCGATCGCGATGATGATGAGGATCGTGTCTTCACGGGCGTTCTCCCTGGCCACCCCTCCGGGGCCATGCGAGTGTCTTGGTCAGACGGCCGGTCTCCTGGCTCTCGGGTCGTTTGCATCCCATCGCCTTCCCGGTTTCCCAGTGGCACTGCCGATTGGACACTCGCCGATTACAGTTGCGGGGGCAGCTGCGGCTTTGGCCCGCATCGGGGGCATCCCGCATTCCCGTTCAATCCTCTTGCGAGGAACCGTCCCGGGTTTGATAAAGGCTGCCAGATCGTTGCGTCAATGGAAATCGGGCTCGCTGGAGCGCGGTTCGGGCTTTGGACCGACAGTTCCGAAGCGATCATGGTTTAGCGCGGTGCGCGAGACCCTTTGGATGAGAGAGGCTTCGCATGACGGAAGACGAGAAAGACGACGCCAGGCACCGGGAGAAGATGGCGAAGCGCAAGGCGGCGCAGGATGCGGAGGTTTCCTCCAAAACCGTCGAAAAAGGGCTTCTGATCGTCCATACCGGCAAGGGGAAGGGAAAATCGACCGCGGCGTGGGGTCTCGTGCTGCGTGCGCTGGGGCGCGGCATGCGGATCGGCGTCGTTCAGTTCGGCAAGGGGGCCTGGGAGACGGGCGAGCGAAAAGCGCTCGAAACCTTCGGCGATCAGGTCGTCTGGTACACGCTCGGTGAAGGGTTCACCTGGGAAACGCAGGATCGCGAGCGGGACGTTGCGGCGGCCGAGAAGGCGTGGGCCACGGCAAAGGATCTGCTTGCCGATCCTTCGTTCAAGCTCATTGTTTTCGACGAGCTCAACATCGCGCTCCGCTACGATCATCTCCCGCTCGCCGACGTGGTCGAGACGCTGCGCAACAAGCGGCCCGACCTGCATGTCGTCGTGACGGGACGCAACGCGAAGCCCGAGCTGATCGAAGCCGCCGACCTCGTGACGGACATGACGCCCGTGAAGCATCACTTCGCGGCCGGTGTCAAAGCGCAGGAAGGCATCGAGTTCTAGCCCTTATGAAAGCGATCATGTTCCAGGGCACGGGCTCGGACGTGGGCAAGTCGCTGCTGGTTGCGGGGCTTGCGCGCGCGTTCGCCAACCGGGGACTGCGTGTCCGGCCGTTCAAGCCGCAGAACATGTCGAACAATGCGGCGGTGACGGCGGACGGCGGCGAGATCGGGCGCGCGCAGGCCTTGCAGGCGCGGGCGGCCCGCGTGGCGCCGAGCGTGCACATGAACCCGGTGCTGCTCAAGCCGCAGAGCGAGATCGGTGCGCAGGTCGTCGTGCAGGGGCGCGTGATCGGCAACGCGCCGGCGCGCGGCTATTGCGCGATGAAAGCGCAGCTGATGGATCGGGTGCTCGAAAGCTTTCGTGTGCTCGGCGAGGAGGCGGACCTCGTGCTCGTCGAGGGTGCCGGATCGGCGTCCGAGGTCAATCTCCGCAACGGCGACATCGCGAACATGGGATTTGCGGAAGCGGCAAACGTGCCGGTTGTGCTGATCGGCGATATCGAGCGCGGGGGGGTGATCGCGAGCCTCGTCGGCACGCGGCATGTGCTCGCCGCCGAGGATGCCGAAAGGATCGTCGGCTTCATCGTCAACAAGTTCCGCGGCGATCCCGCGCTGTTCGCCGCCGGGATGGCGGATCTCGAAGCGCGGACAGGCTGGCACGCGCTCGGACTTCTGCCGTACTTCGACGGGGCGGGCCGGCTTCCCGCCGAGGACACGCAATCGCTGACGCAAGGCGCGGCGACCGGCACGGGAAGACGCCCGCTGGTCGTTGTTCTGGCCTATCCCAGAATTTCCAATTTCGACGACTTCGATCCTCTGCGTCTCGAACCGGGTGTCGAGGTCGTGTTCCTGCGTCCCGGCGAGCCCATTCCCGGAAACGCCTCGCTCGTCGTTCTGCCGGGCTCCAAGGCGACGATCGCGGATCTCGCCGCCCTGCGCGCAACCGGATGGGACATTGACCTTGCTGCGCATGTGCGGCGAGGCGGCCATGTGCTGGGGGTCTGCGGCGGATACCAGATGCTGGGAACGCGGATCGCCGATCCGGACGGGCTCGAAGGCGTGCTGGGCGAGGTAGCGGGGCTCGGGCTTCTCGACGTCGAGACGGTTCTCGCCGGTGCGAAGACTTTGACCCAAGTGGAGGGCGTCTCGTGCATGTCCGAGGTTGCGGTCAAGGGCTACGAGATGCACGTCGGCCGGACGACGGGCGCGGGCTTGCAGTCGCCCATGATCCGCTTTCGCGACGGACGGGCCGATGGAGCGGTGAGCGCGATGGGGCGCATCGGCGGCTGCTATCTCCACGGTCTCTTTTCGAGCGATGCCTATCGGGCGGAGCTGCTGCGCGCGCTCGGCGCGGAAGGATCGCAGCTCAACTATGAGAGCGACGTGGATGCAACTCTCGATGCGCTCGCCGCGCATATCGAGGCACACGTCGATTGCGACCGGATTCTCGCGCTCGCGCGTTAGGTGCTGCGAACGGGCAGCCCGGCTCAGGGCGGCGACGGTAGGCGCGCGACGGGCTGCACGAGCAAGCCGTCCTCGGTCACCGTGCGGTGGATGCGAACGCCGTAGACCTTTGCGAAGTGGTCGTGTGTCAGCACGTCCTCGGGTGGCCCGTCGGCGACGACGCTGCCCCGATCGAGCAGCACGACACGCCGGCACCATCGGGCCGCCAGCGGAATCTCGTGGAGCGAGACGATGATCGTGCGTCCTGCCGAAGACAGGGCATCGAGCGTTTCCAGGAGCGCGATCTGATGGCCCGGATCGAGGGCGGCGACGGGCTCGTCCGCGATCAGGATGGGGGTGGCCTGGGCCAGAACCCGTGCCATCAGAACACGTGCGCGCTCGCCGCCGGAGAGCGTCGAGATGGTGCGATTGCGCAAGTGAGCGATGTCGGTCAGGGCGATGGCGCGTTCGATTTCTGCGTGATCCTCGGTGCCGAGGTGCGAGAGCGTGGACAGGTACGGGGTTCGCCCGAGTGCGACGACGTTTTCGACCGAGAGCGGCCAGGCGATCTCGCGATCCTGCGGCAGGTAGCTGGTCATGTGAGCAAGTGTATGCCGGTCGATTTCTGGCAGGGGCTTGCCGTCGTAGACGATCTTGCCACGCGACGGGACGAGGCCGAGAACAGCCTTCAAAAAGGTGCTCTTGCCTGCGCCGTTCGGGCCGATGAGGCCGACGATGCCGCCTGCCTGGAAATCGATCGAGACGTCGCGGACGGTGGGCTGGCCGCCAAGATCGACGCTGAGGTTCTGGACGCTGAGACGGGTCATGTGAGCATCCTGCGGTAGCGGATGACGAGATAGAGGAAGAATGGCGCGCCTACGATCGCGGTCAGCACGCCGAGCTTGAGATCGCGGCCAGGCGCGATGAGGCGAACCGCGATGTCGGCTGCCAGCACGAGCGATGCGCCGGCGAGCGCGCTCGGGAGGAGAAGGCGGCTCGGCTTCGAGCCCACGACCGGCCGCAGCAGATGCGGCACGATGAGGCCGACGAAGCCGATGGCACCCGCGACCGCGGTCGCGGCGCCGACCGATGTGGCCGTGCCGAGAACCGTCAGCGTTTGCGTTCGGTTGAGGCGGACGCCCATGCTTTGAGCGGCGTCGGCTCCAAGGGACAGCGCGTCGAGCGCGCGGCCGAGCGGAGCGAGCATCATCCAGCCCAGGACCATGAAGGGTGCCGACAGCCAGACGTGCACCATGGAGCGGTCGGTCAGAGATCCCAGCATCCAAAACACGATTTCCATGGCTGCGAAAGGATTGGGCGAAAGGTTCAGCGCCAGGGACGTCATGGCGCCGGCCAGGCTCGTGATCGCGACTCCCGCGAGAATCAGCGTCAACGTTCCCGCGCGTCCGCCCGCGAGGGTCTGGATCACCATCACGGCGGCAATGGCGCCCAGCATGGCCAGCACGGGCAGCGCCAGTGCGAAGGCGGCCGAGAGGCCGGTGTAAATCGCGATCACAGCGCCGAGAGACGCCGAGGCGCTAACGCCGAGCACGCCCGGATCGGCGAGGGGATTGCGCAGGTATCCTTGCAGCACGGCGCCGGAGAGGCCGAGCGTTGCGCCGATCATGGCTCCCAGGATTGCGCGCGGCAGCCGGATCTCCTGCATGACGAGGCGGGCGGCCTCGTTGCTGCCGAGAAAGAGACCGTCGAAGGATGTCGCGATGTCAAGGCCTGCGGGGCCGGTGAACAGGGAGGCCGTGAAGAGCAGCGTGACAAGGAGCGCAAGGCCGGCAATGACGAGACGATAGCTCATGGTGCGAACGACTTTCGGGGGCTGAGCGGCGCGGCGGCGTCGGCCAGAATGCGAACGGCTTCGGCTGTAAAGGGTGCGCCACAGACCCAATACTTGTCCGGGACCGCCGTCATCGGGCGCCCTTGCAGGACGGCCCGCAGAGCCGGGTGCTCGAACGTCTGATAAGCGAGAGCCGGTGCGCTGCTTTCATAACGTGTGCCTCCGACGATGAGATCGGGAGAGGATACGACAAGGGTTTCGAGGGGAAGGCGGATCGTGCCCGACAGTCCGAGACGACTGCCGAGATTTTCGAGGCCCGCTCGTGCCACCACTTCGCTCGACAGCGTTCCGGACCCCACGGTGTAGCTGTTTGCAAAGTGGAGGGCAGCGAGCGGCCGCCATGTCGGCTTGACGGGATCCGGTACGGAGGCGAGGCGCCGGTCGAGCTCTTCGACGAGCTCTTCAGCTCGCTGCGCGCGACCGAGAAGGTCTCCCATCCTGCGGATCTGCTCGCGGATCTCCTCGAAGGAGTAGGCGGGTGGAAACTGCTCCACGCGAAAGCCCAAACGCTTCAGCATTGCAACGCTTGCGCGGCTCGTGAAGGTTCCGGCCAGCACCAGGTCGGGACGCATCATGAAAATTTCTTCGGCGAGACCGTGGTTCACGGTAAATCGCTTTGCATCGTCCGGGAGGACGGAGCTTTGCGGATCGCGCGCCAGGTAGGAGACGGAGTGCAGTTGGCCCGGCGCGGCGGTCAGCATGGCGAGCTGATCCGTGCAGAGGTTCATAGAGACGACACGGCGGGGCGGGGCGTCGGCGCGCAGCGGGACGCTCGCCGCGAGAAACGCGGCGGTGCCGACCAATGCGGCAAGGGCCGTAGAGAGACGAGTCATTGTCATTTTCCGTCAGCGCGTGCTCGACGTTGTGCCGTCTGTTCTAGAGCGTGATCATTTTCGATTGAATCGGGATCACGCTCTATCTCGTTGGTGAGACCGATGAGTCACGCTTCAGGCTGATAGGGCCTGAAGCGATCATGGTCTAGGACGTCTTGAGTTGACGAAATCCGATGCCTTCTGCGTCCACGCCTTCAGCATCGCGACCAAGCCACGTTTTTGCGATCGCGCGCCACGTGTCGAGACGATCCCACACCGGCTCTTCGGCGAGGCTGTCGTCCTCGTTGATGAAGGGGTTGGGAAAGAAAATCGAAATCATCGGCTCGTTCTTCCCGTTCCACATTTCGAAGCCCCACGTGACGGGTTTTCCGTCGCCACCGAAGCCGCGGAAGATGCGCGCTTTGGTCGGGCGGCGATGGGCGCGCAACTCTGGCGAAACGGGAAACCTGTCCGATCCCTTGTTCTCGCCGATGCAGAGGTGGAAATGACCACCGAGGCCGAACATGACCGTCAGGTAGCCATCGTGCAGGGAGATCCTGGTGGGTGGACCTGGACAGCGCATCTCGAAGGCCGCGCCTTCGATCAGCGGGCCGAAGCAAATGCCCTTCCAGTGGTTCTCAAAAATATCCTGGAGGAGGGCGTGCAGGAAATCCTCCGAGAGCGGGAGCTCCCAGTATTCACGGCGCGGTGTGCCGTCGTCCTTGCGGTCGACGTGCGAGGGATCGGGACTTATGCCCCAATCGTTTGCGCGCGTTGCGGTGCTGTTCGTCAACCTTTTCACCTCCCGCGTTCGATGCGTAAAGGGATCAAGGAGACCTCGATCTTGCGCGTGATGCAGCACGCGCGGCGATCGAGGCCTCCTCGCCCGTTCATGAACGTCGTTGCGCCCCGTTTCCGAGGTGCGGTCGATTCGGCTCAGTCGCCAAAGCGCATGCGGATGCCGGCATAGGCCGCGATGTTCGCGGTCTCGTAACCGAATACCTCCTGATAATCCTCATCCAGCAGGTTTTCCACGCGGGCAAACGCGGTGAGGTTGTCGGAGACGTCGTATTCGCCGGCAACCGTCACCAGTGTGTAGCTGTCCATCAGGATGCGCGGAGGCGTATCGGCACGGAAGTCGCTGTCGTAGAAGTCGCCGTTGTAGACAGCGCTGACGGTTGCGCGTGCGCGATCAGAGAACCGATAGGTTGCGTTGACGCTGGCCTGGTGCTCGGGGCGCCTGACCTCGCGGAACCAGAGCCCGGCGGCGTCCTTCTGGAACGAGTCGAGATGCGTGTACGTGGCGATGATGTCGAGATTGTCCGTCGGCCGCGCTGTGACGGTGACCTCGATGCCCCGGCGGGTGCTGTCGTCCGTAAGGTTAAACGGTGTTGGCAGTCCGGTCACAGGGTCTGTGTGCGAAGAAATTTCGTTCTCGAGGTTGGCTCGGAAATAAGTGACATCGACGATCAGGGCCTTGTTGAAGAAGCTCTGCTCGATGCCGGCATCCCAAGAGATGGATTCTTCGGGAATCAGGTTGGGGTTGCCCTGCCACTGTCCCGGTATGAAGCCGAACTGCTCGCTGAAGGTCGGGTTCGTCACGCCCTTGCCGTAGCTGGCATGGAAGCGCGTGTCGGTGGGCCTTAGCAAGTAGGCGGCGGTTGCGCGGTATGTTTCCGCGTCTTCGAACGCGTCGTTGACGTCGTAGCGGTACGCGCCCGTAAGGAACAGGCTGTCGAAGAGTTCAAGCCGATATTCGGCAACGTGGCCCCGCAACGTCCGTTCCTGTTCCGGGATCTGGCTCGGGTCCCAGAAAATCGGTCCCGTGTTGCGGTAGGATTCCGTCTCTTGCTCGATCAAGCCGATGAGTGTGTGACGCGCGTTGGCGATCGACGGCGTATCGAACTGCAAGGTCGTCTGATAACCGAAATGTTCGCGTTTGCCGACGTTGCCGCTGTCGGGGAGTCGATCGGCGAAATACTCGGTTTCGTAATCGGCATAGTTGAAGAACACCGAATGCTTCCAGTGATCCTCGAACGTGCTGAGGGTTGCGCGCGTGCTTGCAAAAAGCTGCTCGACCTTATGGGTGCGATCGCCGTCGACGACTAGGCCGTAGAACGGGCTCGGGACAAATCCGGGGAAGGGAACCAAGTTGGTGAAGTCTTGTGGGTCGGTTTCAGCAAACGTCCGTGTGCTCCGGACCGTCCCTTGAATGTTCAGAAACGGTAGAACGTCGGCGTCGCCTTTGAACGAGACGGTGCGATTTTCGTAGCCGTCCTTCTCATTGCCGAAAGGGGAGGTATTGTATCCGTCGGTGTCGAAGCCGGTCGCCGAGACGATCCCGCGGGCCCATTCGTTTGCCGCGGAGGCATAGCCCGAGAGCTTCTTTGTGCCGAACGAGCCGCCTTCGGCCGTGATGCCGACGCGCGTGCCGGGCTCGGCATTTTTGGTGATGATGTTGATGACGCCGGCCGTTGCATTCGACCCCCACAGTGCACTCTGTGCGCCGCGCAGGATTTCGATGCGTTCGATATTGTCGGCGAGCAGCGTCGAGAAGTCGAACTCGCCCTGACCGGGGTCGGACACCTCGATGCCGTCGATAATGACCAGGGTGTGATTGCCTTCGGCGCCACGAATGCGAACCTGGGTCAATCCGCCGGCGGGGCCTGTGCGGTTCACGGCCACGCCGGGGACCGAGCGGAGCGCATCGCTCACGTAGGTGTTGCCGCGCTGGCGCATTTCCTCGCCGGTGATGACGGTGACCGCGGAGCCGACCTTCTCGGCTTCCACTTCCGTGCCGCGGCTGTCGCCCTGAATAACGATGCCTTCGAGATCGACGGCTTGCGCGGCGGCGGGGCCGGTGGCGGCAAGAACGGCGAGCAGCGCACTCGACGAAAGAAGCAGTTTTTTTGAGAACGCAGTGCGTCTTGCTGGTGCGCCTCGCTCAAATGAACACGACATATCGGTCCCCCGTCCGCGTGATGGCGGGAGCGTCGGCGGGTATGGCCGGTGGCGCGATGCGGGACGCGCAACGCCTATCGGCCGCAAGCGTTTGCGGCGTCACGCGCTGCTCGCCTCGAGACGAGCCTCAATCAATTCGTCAGCGGGTGTTCAAGACCCTGGCCATACCTGACGTTGCCCCCATTCGGTTGCACATCAGTCGCCACTCCGGGTAACCGTTCCCCTGCGCGTCCCGCACGGAGGATGGGCGACTCGTGGCGGCAGGTCTCCTGGCTTACGGCTCGAACGTCGCTCTCCAGCCTTCCCGGGGCTCCAACGCGGAGCGCCAGTGGCGTGTTTGGAGAGGACTTGCCGCTCACAGTTGCGGGCGCAGCCACGGTTTTGACGCCTATCGCGTCGCACCGTGTTCCCTCTTCATCTCGACGCGCTCGCGCGCGCCTCGACACCGTCACCCGTTTAAACCGCCGCAGAAACGGCGAGCTGTCAACGCAAATCCGAAGACATGCGGGGGACCGTCGCACGCTCTGATACAGTTCTGCAACAGTGTCGGAGTTTTTCGGCCGCGTGTGCGGAAGATTTGTCATCGTCCACAAAGGCGGTGTGCCTGCTAAGCCGTTTCAGCCTCGTCGGCTTCTTCCCCTTTGTCGAATGCGCCGCGCCAGGCGCCAACGTGTTTCTGCATACGCTCGTCTCCCGACGCTTCGGCCTGTCGCGCCATCTGGCGGAGGGCGTTGCGAAGCGCGACCCGCTCGAGCCGCGTGCCGGGCTCCTCCAGTCCGCTGGGATCGTCGCCGGCTTCGACGGCGGCCCACACGGTTTTCTTCGTGCTCACGTAAGCTTCGGGGCCGTAGAGATCGAGATAGCTCTGGAAGCGCGCGAAATCCGCAACGTCGAACGGTCTGTCGTCGCCCAATGGTGCGATCACCGGGTTTGCCGGATGCAGGTAGGCGCAGGGCGTGAGGCCTTCGGGGATCGGGGTGTTCGCAGAGTGCGTGCGGCGGGCGGCGAGGAGTTTGGGCAGAACATGCGTGTGGGGGCCCTCCGGCGATTTGCCGCCGGTATCCGGTCCGCCGATTTTCTGGAACACTTCCGCCCGTCCGAGCTTGGATAGGACGACGCGGTGCGGATGCGCATTGAGGATTGCGTGTCCCGCCTCGCAGGCGAAGGTCGTTTTTCCCAAGTTGCGCCTGAGAACATCGAGCAGGTCCGGGTCGCTCGTGCGAATGCAGAAGTCGATTTGCGGCTGTTCGAGGCCGATATCGAACAGGATGCCGTCGCGGTCGGCGGGGCGAATGGCGTCTTCATCGGGACCGAGTTCGGTCAGCGCCTTGCGTTGCGCGCAGAGGGCAGATTGCTCCGGAAGGCACAGAGCCATGCCCTGGCTCCAGCGCTGGGGCCGCGGGCTCAGAAGCTCATACGCCACGGCCTGCATGTCCGGCCGGGGTGCGATGCGGATGGCGCCGCGAGAGGTGGCCCGGGTGAGGTTTTCCGTATCGGAGACATCGAGCGCCTCGCCATCGTCCTGATGGAACTCGCCGATGGCGCCGAACGAGCCGATACTCCAGCCGCTGTTCCAGCGTTCGAGCTCCGTCTTCAATATGGAGATCAGCTTGTCCAACTTCGCCTCCTCGACGTATTTGGGGCAGATGACTTGGGTCCGGGCTGGACGAAGGATCGCCGGACGAAGGGATCGTCTGCGCCACCTGCCGGGCGCAGCGTTCTCGTAGATGAATAAGGTGGAGCGGAAAAGGGTGAATTCGGAAAATACAGCGCGTCCGGACGCGTGCCTCTTGGTGACGTGTCATCCGTCGCCAACGAGCTTTTGCGCGCGCATCGCGACGGTGGTGAAGGATGCGATCGAGGCGCGAGGCGGCCGCATACTGATCGACGATCTGATCGGCGTCGGCTTCAATCCTACGATCACGCGGCAGGAATTCGAGGTTTTCTATCGGGATCGGGTGCCGGAGGATCTCGCGGATCTCGTTGCCCACCTGCGCGCGGCCCGGGAGCTGGTGTTCGTGCTCCCGGTGTGGATGTACGGGCTGCCGGCGATCCTGAAAGGATACTTCGACAGGGTGTGGCGGCCGCACGTGGCGTATCGGATCGACGGCGACGAGATCGAAGCTCTGCTTGGCCACATCACGAGGATGACCGTGATCGTGACGCACGGGCGCAGCAAGGCGGAGACGGCGCTCGTCGGCGACGGGACCGATCTTTTCTTCGACAGGTCTCTTTCGAGCTTGCTGCCGAACGCGACCGATCGGCGAAGGTTCGATTTCTACGCGTTGGATACGCCGGATGCGTCGGAGATGGAGCGCGAGCTGCAAAGAGTGCGAGATCGCTTTCGATCCGCCTGAGAGATGTTCGAAAATCGCCGTAGGAGGGGATTGGCGGGAGGGGCGCAGGCACGACCTCTCCGAGCTCCGAGCCCGGCTTGTACCAAGTTGTCCTTGGCTGTCTGCAACTCTGCCTTTGCGCCCCGAGGAAGCGTTTGCAAGCGGCCGGCCGCCGGGATCGGTCTGCTTCGCCCGATCCCTCCCAACCCGGCGTGTTCGCCGCGCCACAGTTCCCGCGATCATTGTGGTTGCTTGACTTAGATCAGGTGTTGCTCTCGGTAAGTGTACTACAGTGGTCAACAAATCAATTGGCTGGGGGCCTTTAAGATGTTCGACGCGCTGAAATCCGCCCAAAGAAGGGTGCGCTTGGGCCGGGAGACGCAGGGCGCGAGCCTGTTGGGACGCTATGCCGGCGCGACCGCGCTTGCCGTGGTTCTGGTGAGCCCGACGGGCGTTCTGGCTCAGTCGGCGGCGCCTGGGACGGCCGTCGATTTGCCGGCGATCGACGTCGGCGGGGCGGCGCCGCGTCCGGCGTCCAAGCAGGCAGCAGGGGGTGGGGGCTCCGGACCGGGGCCCGTGGTCGTCGAATCTACGGCGGGCGGCGCCGACGAGTCGCCGGCAGCCGAAGCGACGCGAAAGCTCGACGCCATTCCGGGCGGTACGAGTGTCGTCACCAACGAGGAGATGTCCCCCAAGGCCACAGCGTCTCTTTCGGAGATGCTGGCGTCCGTGCCGGGTGTCGTCGTGCAGAACTTCTTCGGCGGGAACGACCAGCCGCGCCTGCAGATCCGCGGCTCCGGCCTGCAGCAGAACCCCTCGGAGCGCGGCACGCTCATCCTTCAGGACGGCTTGCCCATCAACCGCGCGGACGGATCCTATATCGTCGGCTTCGCCGATCCGAAAAGCGCCGAGTTCGCAGAGATTTATCGCGGCTATACGGCCAACCGGCTGGGCGCGACCGTGCTTGGCGGGGCGATCAACTTCGTCTCGCCCACGGGGATTACGGCGCCGGGCGCCGAGGCCGCTGTGGAATTCGGAAGCTTTGGCCACTTCGGCGTGAATGCCGCCGCCGGTGGGCAACAGGGCGCGTTCGACGCGCACGCGAGCCTCAGCTATGTCCAGCGGGACGGGTTCCGCGTCTACAACGAATCCGAGCGCACGAATTTCAATCTCAACGCCGGCGCGCGCGTGAACGAGAACATCACCACGCGTCTCTTCTTCGGCTACACGGATCTCTCCTTCGACGTCGCCGGGCCGCTGTCGGGCGCGCTGCTCCGTCAGAACCCCAAGCAGGTGTGCACGGGGCCGACTGCCTGCACCGGTCCGAACGTTGTTCGGGACCGGCCCGAGCGCGAGGCCGAGCAGTTCCGCATCGGCTCGCGCACCACCGCCCGCTACGGTGCCAACCTGTTCGACGTCGGCTTCGGCTACACCTACACCGATGACATGTTCAGGTTCCCGGTCGGAAGCGGCGTACGGGAAACGGAGGGCGGCGATTTCACAACTGTGCTGCGCTATGCTTACGCGCCGGATGCGTCGCGCGCGCTGCCGCTGTTCGAGATTACCGGCCAGTACGTCGTGGGCTCGGCCGACCGCAGCTATCTCATCAACCAGCGCGGCGAGACGGGGCGTCTCTTTGGCGAGAACGAGCTCGACTCGACCACGCTGTCCATCCACGCGGGCTTCAACATTCCGCTGACCGATCGCCTGACGATCTCGCCGGCCATCGCCTATTCGTATGCCGAGCGGGAGAACGACGACGTCTTCGGCCTCGCGGCGCGCCCGAGGTACAACGCGGCGATGGACACCTACATCGCCGGGTTCCCGTTCGCGGACACAAGCTACGATCGCTCCTATCAGGAGTGGACGCCGAGCCTGGCGCTAAACTACGATCTGACGCGGGACCAGTCCGTCTTCGCCGCCGTCAGCCGCAGCTTCGAGCCGCCGACGCACGAAGATCTCATCTCGCCGATCCAGGGTTCGCCCAACAGCAGCGCCGGCACGAATCCCGCGGGTGCGCCGCCGGCCATCTTCGCGACGCCCGATCTCGATGCCCAGACGGCGACTACTGTCGAAGGCGGCTGGAAGGGCCGGACGCACGGGCTCGCATGGTCGGCCATCGCCTATTACTCGTGGGTCGAGGACGAGCTTCTGAACCTGCGCGACTCTTTCGGCAACTCGCTGGGAGCCATCAACGCGGATAAGACGACGCACTTCGGCATCGAAATCGGCACGGCGTTCGACATCACGACGGATCTCAGCGGTCGCGTCGCCTACACGTATCAGGACTTCCGCTTCGACGGCGATCTCCGCCACGGCGACAACCGGCTGGCAGGCGCGCCGCGCCATATCGTGAACGCTGCGTTGCGCTACACGGTGATGCCGGGCCTGTGGGTCGAGGCCGAGGTGGACTGGTTGCCGGACGATACGCCGGTCGACAACGCGAACACGCTGTTCCGTGACTCGTTCGCCGTGTTCGATTTGCGCTCCGCGTATGCGATCACCGACAATCTCAGCCTGTTCGGCGAGGTGTCCAACATCTTCGACGAGAAGTACGCCTCGGCGACGCTGATCGTCGACGTCGTCAGCAATCCCAACCAGGCCGTGTTCCAGCCCGGAGAGGGCCGGGCCTTCATCGGGGGCGTGAAAGCGAAGTTCTGATGCAACACAGCGCCCGTTTCGGGCACATGCGCGGGCATGCGATCTGCCTCTCGCGGCGGGGACTTCTGAAAGGTGGAGCGTCGCTTGCCGGCATCTCCGCCGCCTCGTTTTTTGTGCCTCCCGCCGCTGCCTTGGCGGCCCCCATCGATCAGCTCGAGATCTGGGGGCCGCCTGCCGGTCCTTCGATCACAGTCCTTCATGCCATCGCGACGGGACGGCTCGACAAGGCCGCGATGAAGGCGTCCCTCCGCGTCTGGCGGCAGGTGGACGAGGTGCGCGCGGGGCTGACGTCGAAGCGTCTCGATGTCGCGATCATGCCTGTGCCCGTGGCCGCGAACCTCTACAACCGCGGTCTTGGCGTCCGCCTCGTCAACGTGATGACGAACGGCATCCTCTACATCATGTCCGCCGACCCGGAGATGACGGACCTTTCCGCCCTCAAGGGCCGCAAGCTTGCAGTGATGGCGCCGAACGAGCTGCCGAACCTGATCCTGCAACGGTTGTTCAGGCATGCGGGGATCGAGGCAAAAGATGTGGAGCTCGTGCCGACCGGAACGCCGCTCGAAAGCATTCAGCTTCTGGTGCTGGGGCGCGTCGACGCGGCGCTGGCGCCGGAGCCTGCGGCATCGGCAGCGGTGGTTCGCGGTAAGCTTGCCGGAAAGACGATCCATCGCGTGATGGACATCCAGGCCGAGTGGGCGCGGTTAACGGGGGCCGAGCCGATCCTGCCGCAAGCCGGCCTCGCCGTGACCGATGCCTTCCGCACGGCCAACCCGGAGGTTGTTGCCGCGCTGCAGGCGGGGCTTCAGCGCGCCGTGGCCGATGTGAACGCGCATCCGGCGCGCGCGGCCAGCAACGCCGCAGGGCCGCTTCAGCTTCCGTGGCCCGTCATCGAGCAGTCCATTCCCTACTCGCATCTGGTCGCGACGGCGGCCCGCGACGCACGCACGCACGTCGAAACCGTTCTGGAGGCTATGGCCGTGGTCAATCCCGGCTATATTGGTGGTCGGTTGCCGGACGGCGACTTCTACCTTTGAGGCCCTATGCGACGCGTCGTGCTCGACAGGATGGGACGTCTCGGCCGCTTCTTGTGGTCGGGTTGGGTCGGCGTGGCCGGGCTCGCGGTGTTTGCCGCGCTCTGGCAGCAGGGTCATGAGGCTTACGGCGACTTCATTCTGCCGTCGCCGATCGCAACGTTCGCGGCCACCGGCACGCTGCTTCAATCCTCCGAGACGTGGCGGCTCGCCTGGGAGACGGGGCTGCGCGCCATTCAAGGTTTTGCCCTGACGGCGCTGCTTGGCGGCGTGCTCGGGCTCGCCGTGGGATATTCCGCGGCGGCCATGCGGCTTGCCCGCCCGCTGCTCACCATCGTGATGGGCGTGCCGCCGATCGCGTGGATCGTGCTCGCCATGATCTGGTTCGGCTCGAGCACCGGCACCGTGCTGACGACGACGGTCGTCGCCTCGTTTCCGCTCGTTTTCGCCAACGTTGCCGAAGGTGTCGCAACGCGCGACCGGGCGCTGGAGGACATGGCGCGCGCTTTCGGCGCCGGCCCTCTGCAGAGGCTCCGGACGATCGTCATTCGCCATGTCGCCGGGCGCTATTTCCCGGCGCTCGCCGTGGCGCTCGGCTCCACCTTCAAGGTGGCGGTGATGGCGGAATTGCTCGCCAACATCGACGGCATCGGCGTCGCGCTCGCGACGTCGCGCGCCAATCTCGACGTTGCGCAGTCCATCTCATGGGTCGTGATCATCGTCGCGGCGATCTTCATCGTCGAATACGGCGTCGTACAGCCCATCCGCGCCGAGCTCGAGCGCTGGCGGGAGGCCGCGCGGCCGTGGGGAGTGAAGCGATGACAGCGCTCACGCTCGATGGTGTCGCGCATGCCTACTTCGGCCGCACCGTGCTCGACGGCGTGGCGCTCCGCGTCGCCGAGGACGAGATCGTGGCGCTGGTCGGTCCGTCGGGTTGCGGGAAGAGCACGCTCGTCCACATCGCAGCCGGGCTTATCGAGCCGCTGCGCGGACGCGTCGTTGCGGGCTATCGGCGTCACGGGATGATCTTCCAGGAGCCGCGCCTTCTGCCGTGGGCGACGGCCGAGGACAACATCGCCTATCCGTTGCGCCTGGCCGGCGTTGCGCGCCGCGAACGGCTCGAACGTGCCCGCCGGGCGGCCGATCTCGTGTCGCTCGATCGGCGTGATCTCGATAAGTACCCGGTGGAACTGTCGGGCGGCATGCGCCAACGGACGGCCATTGCGCGCGCGCTGGTGGTCGAGCCAGATTTCGTGTTCTTCGACGAACCGTTCACGGCCCTCGACGTTGCGCTCAAACGGCAGATGCAGGATCTCGTTATCACCGCCGCGCGGCAGGCGCGCTTTGCGGGTCTTTTCGTGACCCACGATCTCGCCGAGGCCGTGCGCGTCTCCGACCGGATCGTGGTGCTCGATGAGCGGGTGCGCGGGATCGCGGGGGAGCGGTTCGTCGGGATTGCGCATGGTGCGCGCGACGACGCGGCGGTGTTCGCGGCTGTGCAACACTATTTGAAAGAGGATCCGCTTTTCCGGCATCTCCACGAGACGGACGAGCGGCGGATTGCATGAGCCTTCACCAAGGGACAAACGCGGTGCCTTTTCGGGCGACACTCGATGTTCTGGGTGACGAGGGGTTTCGCCTCTTTTTTCCGCTTGCCGCGCTTCATGCTGCGCTGTGGCCGTTTCTCTGGGTTGCGGCGTTCGGCTTCGCTCTTCCGCTCGCGGATGCCATTCCGCCCGGGCTTTGGCACGCGCACGAGATGATCATCGGCTCATTCGGCGCGGCGCTGATCGGCTTTATCACGACCGCCGTTCCCGAGTGGACGGACACCGAGCGGCTGCGCGGGCGCGTGCTGTTTGCGCTGGCCGGATTGTGGGGCGCGGCGCGCGTCATCGGGCTGGTTGGAGCCGAGGCACTCGGCATTGTCGGTGCGCTATGCGATCTCCTGTGGCTCGCTTTCCTCGTCGGCTACCTCGTGCGTGTCTCCATTGCGAAGCGCTCGACGCGGCTCGTCGCCTTCGTCTTCTGGATCTCGTGTCTCTTCGCCGCGGAGGCCGTGACGCGTTACGCGTTTCTCGACATGGCGCAGGCCACGGAGCTTGCGGATCGCTTCCTGCACATCGCCGGTTTCGTCTTTCTCGGCATTCTCGGCATCGCACTTGCGCGCATCACGGTGCCGGTGACGAACCTCGTGCTGGACCCCAGCCAGGAGACGTCGCCGTTCCGTCCGCATCCGGGCCGTATGAATCTCGCGCCGGGGCTTGTGGCGCTTCTGGTAGTAGCCGAGGCGTTCGGACTGTCGGAGCCGACCACGGGTTATCTCCTGATTGCCGCCGGTGCGGCGTTCATGGATCGCGTCGCCGAAAGCTTCATCGGCCGGGACATCGTGCGCGCGGAAATTCTGGCGCTCGCGGGGGCGAGCGGTTTTGCCGGGCTCGGTCTCATGCTGATGGGTGCGTCTCGGCTTGGCTTCGAGATTTCGCCCTATGCGGGTTTGCATCTTGCGCTGATGGGCGGTCTCGGTCTCGGCGTGCTCGCCGTGTTCTCGATTGCCGGTCTCAGGCATACCGGGCAGGCGCTCGGTCTCGTGCGCCGGACGCGGCTTGCGCTTTCGCTGCTCGTCCTGGCTGCGCTTTTCCGCGTCGTGCCGGAGATCTTTCCGACGACGCTCCTGCCGGGGCCGCCTTTCATCCTCGTCTCCCTGCTGTGGGCGGCGGCGTTCCTGCTCTGGCTCCGGGTCTATTGGCCCTTCTTCCGCGATCCCGTCACGATCCAGCATCAAGGCTGCTGAGGCGACCATGGCTCAACTCACCGACACGCATCAATCTCGGCCGATCGCTTTTTTGAGCCTCGGCTTTCGCCCGTTTTTTCTTTTCGGAGCGCTTTACGCGGCTCTTCTCGTGGCGCTGTGGGTGCCGTGGTTTCTCGGTATCATCGCGGTGCCGAGCGCGTTTCCGCCGGTGGCGTGGCACGCGCACGAGCTGCTGTTCGGTTTCGTTCCGGCCATCATCGCGGGATTTCTTCTGACGGCGGTGCCGAACTGGACCGGGCGCGCACCCATTGCGGGGACAGGGCTTGCGCTGCTGCTCTGCGTGTGGATTTTCGGGCGTCTCTCTCTCGCCTTCTCCACGCATCTCGATCCGTTGGTCACGGCCGCCGTCTGCGTCGCCTTTCCTCTCGTGCTCGCGATTGCGATCGGGCATGAGCTCGTTGCGGCCCGCAATTGGCGCAATCTCAAGATCGTCGCCATTCTTTGCGGGATCGCGATTGCGGACGCGCTCTTTCACTACGAGATTCTCGTATTCGGGCGGACGAAGTTCGCGCATACGGGCGCGGTCGCGCTGGTGCTCATGCTCGTCATGATCGTCGCTGGCCGTATCGTCCCGCTGTTCACGACGAACTGGCTGCTGCAGAACCGGCCCGGCCGCTCCGCGCTTCCGATCTCGTTCAATCGCTGGGATATCGTGTCGATGGTGCTCAGTGGGGCGGCGTTGGCCGCGTGGGTGCTTCTTCCGCTGTTCGATGAGGTGGCGTGGGGCGTTTCTGCCACCGGAAGCGCGCTCGTGGCAGCGGGGATTGCGAACGTCGTGCGTCAGGCGCGCTGGGTCCCGCAGAGAACGTTTGCGGAGCCGCTGCTCGCAATCCTGCACGTGGCGTACGTGTTCGTCGGAGTGGGGTTCGTTCTCACCGGGCTCGGCGTGCTGTGGGACGATCCAGGGTTTGCGAGCGCGGGCCTTCATGCCTGGACGACGGGGGCCCTCGCCGCGATGATGATCGCGGTCATGACGCGCGTTTCCCGCGGACATACGGGGCGCCGGCTGACCGCGCCGTGGTCGACGGTCGCGCTCTATGCGGTGATGCTTGTGGCCGCACTCACGCGCATCGCCGTCAGCCTGGCACCCGAGCACACGATGGTGCTACTGCCGCTTTCCGGCGTCGCATGGGTGCTCGCGTTCGGAGGCTTTGCGGCTCTTTACGGCCCGATGCTGCTCCGGCCGCGGGTCGCTTGATTTACCCACGCGGTCCTGCGTCAGAAATTGACGAGTGCGCCGACGCTGAGGAAGTCCGCGGCTTTGAAGTCGTCCGCGATGCCGTCCACGTCGGCTTCGTAGCGCTGATATTTGAGATAGACCGTCGTGGCCGCCGCATCGAACTCCTGCGCGATGCCGCCACCGAAGCGCTCGAGCGTGGACGACGTTGCGCCCGCTGCCAGTGCCGCGGGGCCCAACTGGTCGAGGTAGGCGCCGTAGGTGCCGTAGAGGATCGTTGCGCCGAGCCCGGTCCAATTCCGCCGGATGCCGCCCTTCACGTACCACTGCTCGCTGTCGAGCTGGGTGTGGCCGCTGGCCAGCAACGTGTCGTTGTTGAACTCGCGTCCGTAGGCGCCGTGCAGGAAAAGCCCCGTACCGATATGCTGCACATAGCCGCCGGTCTGGAAGAAGTCCGACTGCTTCGACGTGAGAACAGCGACGGCGCCCGTCGTTACCTCGTCGCGCATTTCAGTGTAGCCGATCCCGAACGCCATCTTGAAGCCGGCCATCTCGCCCGTATGCCGCGCACCGACCTCCCAGAAATCGTCGTCGCCCCAAGAGGCCGAGAACGAGAACCCGCCGTACGTCGGGGTGTCGTAGCGCACGCCGTTCATGACGATGCCGTTGCAATCGCCGCCGAGCGGCACACCCTGCGTGTAGCAGAAGCCGAGCTGGCCCCATGTGAGGTTCGAAAGCGCGCCGTTCGCGTCCCTCAGGCGGAAGTGGGGGAAGCCGGCGAGGAAGGTGTAGTTGTCGAGGATCTGGGTGCCGGAGAGATCGGTGAACATCGCCGCGCTCTTCGCGGCGTGGGCCTGGCGGCCGACGCTGAGCTTGCCGAGGCTGTCGCTCTGCAGATACCAGAGCGACATCTGGATGTTGAGGTTGTCGTTGCGGCCCGCGTTGTTCTGGTCGATGGCGCCGGCGCCGCCTGAAAAGGCGTTGCCCGTGAGATCCTGGATGCGCATGAGGTAGCCGGCATTCCAGCCGGGCGCAATTTTCGCCTGGCCCAGGAAGCGGATGTTCGACGCCTGCGTGGGGCCCATCCCGTGGATGTAAGCGTTTTGCTCGACGCCGTCGTCCCAGACCGTGATCTCCTGGGCGATGTAGCCGGTGATGGAGAGCGAGACCTTGCGGTTTCCTTTGCGCGCGGTGGTGGCTTCGAGCTCCGCGATGCGCGATTCCAAGTCCGCGCAGCACTGGGAGCCGAGGTCCGCGGCCGCGGCGGGGGAAATCGCCGCGACCGCGAGCCCAACGGCGGCGGCCATTCGGCGCCGTCGTGTTTTGCGTTCCGATTTCGTCCGCTCCATCTGACACCTTCCTCCGTTCGGCACATGGTCCCGGACCGAATCAAATTCCCGCTCATTCTGTGCCGGGACGATGTTCAGGTGAGACGAAAAATGCATGTGTTTTCTGTTTCAGATCAGATTTCAGACGACGCGGTTTTCACGGTGCCGCCAGAAGCAGAGAGACGTTCTGTCCGCCGAATCCGAACGAGTTGGACAGCACCGTGCGGACGTTCGCGGGGCGCGCGACGTTGGCGACCACGTCGAGGGGAATCTCCGGGTCTGGCGTGGTGTAGTTGATGGTGGGTGGCAGCAGGCCGTTTCGGATCGTCAGCAACGAGAATACGGCCTCGATGGCGCCGGACGCCGAGAGAGTGTGCCCGATCATCGATTTGTTGGAGCTTACCGGCGTCGTCTCGACGTGTTTGCCGAGCACCGCACTCAGAGCGAGGTATTCCATCTTGTCGTTTTCGGGTGTACTCGTGCCGTGAGCGTTGACGTAGTCGATGCTCTCGGGCGCGACGCCCGCGTCTTCCAGCGCCCCGCGGATGGCGCCGATGATGGCGGCGCCGTCGGGCTTCGAGCGCGTGCGGTGATAATCGTCCGCCTTCTCGCCGCAGCCCAGCACGACACCGAGAATTTCGGCGCCGCGGGCCGCGGCGGCTTCGTAGGATTCGAGCACGAGGGCACCGGCGCCCTCCGCCATGACGAAGCCGTCGCGGTCCTTGGAAAAGGGCCGTGAGGCGCCGGCGGGCAGATCGTTTCGCGTGGACAGCGCCGAGAGCAGGGAAAAGCGGATCAGCGCCTCGATCTGGACGGAGCTGTCCGTCCCGATGCAGAGAGCGGCTGTCGTGTCGCCGCGGCGGATCGCTTCGACCCCGAGCTGGATGGCGGTTGCCCCGGATGCGCATGCGGTGGAGACCGATACCGGAAGCCCGCGCGTGCCGAAGGCAGCGGCGAGCCGTTCGCCGACGCTCGCGAACTGACAGAGAGCCTGGAGCTCGCTCCAGTCCGCACCCCGAGCTGCCGCGAGCAGGCGTCTGTATCCGTTGTCTTCCGATCCGGTTGCCGCATCGTAGATCGCGCGCCGGTCCGGCCATTCGATTTCGGCGGGTGGCGTGGCGAGATAAAGCGGTCCCGGAAACGGGCCGCTGCCGGCGATACCGGTTTGGGTCAGCGCTTCCTTACCGGCAGCCATGGCCATTGCGGCGGTCAGGGCTGCGGCCGAGGAGAAGGCGCCGAATTCCGGATCATCCACGGTGCCTGCGATGGTGGTGCGCAGGTCGTCGGTCGGGAAGCGCGCGATCGGCTTTATTCCCGAGCGGCCGGCGGTGAGCGCCGCCCAATTGTCGGCTTTGCCGCGTCCAAGCGACGTGACAACGCCAAGGCCCGTGACGGCGATGCGGGGGCGTCCTTTGCTGTCGTGCGTGGTGCTCATGTGGCTTTCTCGGAAATCCGTTCGAGGAGTGCGAGGCCCTCGCCACGCCAGTGGCCCACAGCCGTCACCAGAACGCGGTCGACGGCGCCTGTGAGCGGAAGCTCGATGTCGTCCGTCTCGGAGAGGGGAGGCAACTGGCCGTGCCTCAACGCGAGCGCGGCGAGCGCAATGCCGGCGGGGACGTGCGCCTCGACGCCGTGCCCGATAAGACTGCCGTATGCGCGCACGATGGGGTCGCGACCGCGTGCGGTGAGCGTTCCGAAAAAGGAAAGCTCCTCGTCCGTTGCGGGCGCGACTCCGCTCGCTCCGCTCAAGACCGGCAGCGGTCCTGTCGGAATCGGCACGCGAAGGCGGGCGATCAAGTCGGAGAGCGCGCGCGTCACGTCTCCCGGCCCGCGCCCGGTCCGCTCCGTTTCGAATGCCGCGAGACGGGCATAGGGAGCAGCGCCTCGCGCCTCTGCATGGGGCCTCGATTCCAGGATGAGAAACGCTCCGACGCTTCCCGGGATGAAGCCGCCCTGCTCGCCGGCACGCGCCCACACGGGTCGATGCGCGTCACGCCAGAGGTTGTGGCCGATCTCGTAGCCGAGCAGCAGATCCTCGCGCTCCGCGTTCAGGGCGCCACCTGCGAGTACGATGTCGGCTTGGCCCGCGCGGATGCGGCGGAAGGCGTCCTCAATGGCGGCGAGACCTGCCATCTCCTCGCCCATGAACGTCCGCGAGGACCCGGTGACGTTGTGGACGATGGAGATATTTCCGGCGAGCATGTTGGAAAGCTGGGCGAGGAACAGCGTCGGCCGGAGCGCGCCGGGCAGGATCTCTTTCGCGAGAACAGCTGCGTCGCCGCGCTGATCGAGGCGATCGAGGACCTCGCAATCCACCTTGGTGTCGCGCTCACCGCTGCCGGCCGCGACGGCGAGATGTGTCCGGTCGAGAAGCGCACCGTTGCCGGCGACGCCTGCATCGGCGAGCGCGAGGCCGGCTGCGTAAACGCCGATGCGCTGCCAATCCTCCATCTGGCGAAGATCGCTTTTCTTCGGGATCTGGGTTGCGAAGTCGATGTCGCTCAGCGGATGCACCGGATAGGGCGCGTAGCGGGTGCCGTCGACACACGGCTGGACGGGGTCGCCGGAAAAAAGATGCGCGTGGGCGGCCGTATCGCCGCCCAGCGAGCTTGCAAGGCCGATGCCGGTGATCCAGACCTCGTGCGTCTTCGGTGTTCCGCTCACCGCTTTTCTCCTAGAGTGTGACCACGATTTTGCCGAACACGTCGCGGGCTTCGAGGCGCGCCAGACCGGCTTCGAGATCGTCGAGGCGGATGACGCTGTCGATCGTCGGGGTGACCAATTTCGCTGCCATCTTTTCCATTGCGCTTTTCATATTGCTCATACGGCAGCCGAAACTCCCGATCAGGCGGAGCTGGCGCTGGAACAGCAGGTAAAGGTTGGTCTGTGCGGCGACGCCGGTCGTGGAGCCGCATGTCACGAGACGGCCTCCCCGCGCGAGGGAGAGGATGCTTCCCTCCCACGTTTCGGGGCCGACATGCTCGAACACGACGTCCACGCCGCGGCGCTGCGTGAGCTTGCGCACGCGACCTTCGAAGCGTTCCTCGCGATAGTTGATGATGTGATCCGCTCCGAGCGTGCGCGCGCGCTCTGCTTTTTCCGCGCTTCCCACAGTCGTGATCACGGTGGCGCCGGCAGCCTTGGCGAGGTGAATGGCGGCCGTGCCGATGCCGCTCCCGCCGGCGTGGACGAGAATGGTTTCGCCCGCTTGGAGCCTGGCGTTGTCGAACAGCATGTGCTCGACGGTTCCGAAGGTCACGGGAGCGAGGGCCGCGGCCGTCGCATTGATCCCTTTCGGGGCCTTGACGGCAATGCGCGCCGGCACGTTGACGCGCTCGCGCAGGAACCCGTCGATGTGGAAGCCGTACATACTGTCTGCTTGCGTGCAGAAATTGTCGCGACCTTCGCGGCAGGCCGGGCACGTCCCGCAGGTCTTGGCGCCATAAAGAGCGACGACGTCGCCGACGAAAAGGTCCTCCACCTCGTCGCCGACGGCAATCACTTCACCGGCGGCTTCCGCGCCAAGTACGATGGGCAGTTCGCGTTTTGCGAACGCCATTCCGCGCCAGCTCCAGACGTCGATGTGGTTGAGGGCGACGGCGCGGATGCGCACCTTCACCTCGTCCGCAGCAGGTGCGGGTGGGTCGTCGCGCGTGGCGATCACCACATGGCGCTGTCCACGCAACTCGGCCGCTCTCATCGTCGTCGTGCGCATGCGCACTCCCTCGCTCCCGTACATTCAAACCGTCCTTGAAAGTGTCTTCTGGTTCGGCCTTGCTCTCATGCGGGCTCCGCCGAAAATACAACGCACACGTTTTGTCCTCCGAAGCCGAAGGAATTGGAGAGAACCGTTCCGACACGTGCCGCGCGGCCGATGTCGGGCACGACATCGAGGGGCAAGTCGGGATCCGGATCGTAATTGATCGTGGGCGGGAGAAGCCCGCTTTCGATGGTGAGAACGGAGAAGACGGCTTCCACCGATCCGGCCGCGATCAAGGTGTGTCCGACCATCGATTTGTTGGAGCTGATCGGCGTGTCGCGAAGTCGGTCGCCCAGCACGGCGCCGAGCGCGATGTACTCCATCCGATCGTTTTCGGGCGTGCTCGTTCCGTGGGCGTTGACGTAGTCGATCTCGTGCGGCTCGACGCCCGCATCGTCGAGTGTCTTGCGGATGGCGCCGATAACGGCCGCGCCATCCGGCCGTGAGCGCGTGCGGTGATGTTCGTCGGCCTTTTCTCCACACCCTCGCACGATGGCGAGGACGCGGGCGCCGCGCGCTCTTGCGGAATCGTAGGATTCGAGGACGAGCGCGCCGGCTCCTTCCGCCATGACGAAGCCGTCACGATTTTTCGAGAACGGCTTCGACGCTTTCGTCGGCTCGGCGTTCGCCGTGGAAAGGGCGGAGAGCAGGGAAAACCGGATCAAGCCTTCGGGATGCACGGTGGCATCGGTTCCCACGCACAGCGCGGCTTCCGTATCGCCGCGGCGGATGGCTTCGAGGCCGAGCTGGATCGTCGTGGCGCCGGAGGCGCAGGCGGTGCAGATCGAAAGAGGCTCGCCCTGGGTGCCGAAAGCGGCTTTCAGCCGATCCGCGATGGCGGCGAAGCGGACGTGGCGCGCGAGATCGTCGAAGGCGCGGGTGCGTGCGTTTGCGAGCATCTGCGCATAACCCTCGCCTCCCGTTGCGGACGATGCACCGTGGAGCCTTCTCAGATGGGGCCACTCCAACTCGGACGGCGGCGTGGCGATGATGAGCGGTCCTGGAAAGTGCGATCGGCGGCCGATGCGAGCCTGCGCGATCGCCTCGGCGGCTGCTGCTTCCGCCATGCGGGCCGAGAGATCGTGCGCTGCATAGGGTGCAACGTCCATGTCGTCCACGGTGCCCGCGATGGTTGTTTTGAGGCCGTCCGTGGGAAAGCGCGTGATGGGCTTTATGCCCGACTGGCCGGTGACGAGCCCTGCCCACGACGTGTGCTTTCCCGCGCCCAGCGATGTCACGAGGCCGAGCCCGGTTACGGCCACCACAGGCCGGCCTTTATGATCTCTGGTCCTGCTTGCCATGCCGTGCGCCTTCACTCCGCCGATTCGCGGGCCGGTTCGACGAGGGCAAGACCTTCGCCCCGCCAGTGGCCGAAGCAGGTGAGGAGGATCCGCGCGGCCGGAGGTCCGTATCCCGCTTCGACCTCCGTCGGACCGAAGGGCGGATAGAAGGCTCCTTTCGATATGGCGAGTGCGGCGAGCGCGAGCCCTGTCGGGAAATGCGCTTCCATTCCGTGGCCCAGCACGCTTCCCCAGGCGCGAACGCAAGGATCGAAACCCCTCTGATCGAGGGTTTCGAGAAACTTGCGCTCTTCCGTCGTTACGGGCTCGACGCCGCTCGCGCCCGATAAAACGCACAAGTCGGAATTCTCGGGTTTGAGCGAGAGGTCGTCGAAAAGGCGCAGCGCTGTCGTTGCAGATTGTTCGCCGTTGCGAGAGGTACGCTCGGAGAGAATGCGGGAAAGGCGCGCGTAGGGCGCAGCACCGCGCTTTTGCGCATGGCTGCTGGCTTCCAGAACGAGAAACGCGCCGACGCTGCCCGGAACGATGCCGCCGCCGTCTGCGCTGCGCTCCCAAACGGACCGGTAGGGGCCGGTCGCCAATGCGTGCGTGATTTCGCATCCGAGCAGGAGATCTTCACGCTCGGTGTTCAGTGCGCCGCCGGCGAGGAAGATATCGCCCTGGTCGGCGGTGATGCGGCTTGCGGCATCGGCGACCGCCGATACGCCGGCCATCTCCTCGCCCTTGAAGGTGCGGGACGAGCCCGTGGCCTTATGGACGATCGAGATGTTTCCAGCGAGCAGGTTCGAGAGCTGGCCGAGATAAAGCGTCGGCCTCAAGCCTGCAGCCAGTTCCCGGTTGAGAGTGTGTTCCGGCGACTCGCTGTCATCGAGGGCCGCAAGGAGGCGTGCATCGAGCGCAAGATCGCGCTCGCCGTTTCCGGCCGCGATGCAGAGATCGACGCGATCCAGCGTCGCTTGGTCGCCCGCGAGACCTGCGTCCGCCAAGGCCAGACCTGCGGCGTAGACGCCGATCCGCTGCCACCGCTCCATCTGGCGCTGGTCGCTGGTCCTCGGAATCTGCTTTGTAAAATCGAGCGGCGTCAAAGGGTGCACCGCATAGGGTGCGAAACGTGTCCCATCGACGACAGGGCGCGCTGCGGCGGTACTCGAGAGAGCCTGCCAATGGGCGTCCGCGCCTTCGGTCAGCGAGCTTACGAGCCCGATGCCGGTAATCCAGACCTCGCGACCCGATTCCGCCATCAGCAGACGGTTCCTGGTTCCATCGCACCGAGCCGGCGCCCCTCGCGAACGACGTGCTTTTCGAGGGCGGGCGAAGGGAACGGGACATTGCGCATCGTGAGGCGCGCATCGGATACGCGCTGCCCTCGGCAGGTTAGGCTCGTCGCCATGACGGCGTATCCCGATCCCAGATGAACGCACTCCGCATGGACTTTCAGGAGCGCGCCCGGCTCGACGAATGCTCTGAAGTTCGCGGTCTTAGCCGCCGCGAAAAACGGCATGCGCGAAAAGTTGTTGAGCGACATCAGGAGATAGCCGGCCGCTTGGGCCATCGTCTCGAGAAGGAGAACGCCCGGCATGATGGGGTGGCCCGGAAAATGCCCGTCGAAGACAGGGCTGCTTCGGGGCACGTGCGCGAGCGCCACAAGCGTCTGGCCTTCGCGATCGAGCGTCTCGATCTTGTCGAGCATCTGGAACGTTTCGAGCCGCATGGCGCTGCCCGTCTACTGGGCAACGGCGGCGCGCAAGGCGTCGATCTGTGCGCAGAGATTGCCGATGACGAAGTATTCGTCGCCGCTGTCCTTGCCTTCGTTGACGCGTCCCATCCAATCCTCGACGGGAAGCTTGATGCCGAATTTCTGATCGATCTCGAAGGTGATGTCGAGGAACGAGAGGCTATCGACCTCGAGGTCCTTCATGACGTGGCTGTTGGGTGTGATCTGGTCGAGAGGGACGTCGCTCGTCTCCGCGATGATCCCGGCAACGGTGTCGAAAGTCGATGCCATGAGGCGCGCTCTCCGTTGAGATGCTTCCGTCCGGACAGGAGCGACAGGGCTCCCCACCCCCGCTCGATGTCCGGGGCCGAGCCTGATCGGCCAATGGGCATCTCGTAGCAGTGCGTTTGCGGAGCGCGCTTAACAGAAGTCAATCTCCGTGAGGATTGCGGGGGCTATTGCCTTCTCACGAGATAGCAACCGGAGCGGTTCGAGCGATGTCGAGCGGAGGAGACCGCCTGCTGGAGCTGAGCGTGGGGCAGCGGGCCAGTCTGGTCCGTACGATTACGGCGGAAGATGTCGCGGATTTTGCGCGCCTTTCTGGAGACCGCAACGCGCTGCATCTCGACGAGGAGTTTGCCGCGCGTACGGAGTTCGGCCAACGCGTCGTGCATGGATTTTTACACGCGAGCCTGCTGTCGACGCTTGTCGGGACGAAATTGCCGGGGCGTGGCGCGCTCTATGTTTCGCAGAGCATCGCGTTCACGCGGCCAGTGTTTATCGGCGATACGGTGGAGGCGAGCGCGATCGTCGAGAGCATCGATGTCGAGACGCGTCTCGTAACGCTGCGGACAGAGATCGCGCGTTCCGGCGGCGAGATCGTCATGCGCGGGACCGCAACGGTAAGGGTTTTGCGTCTTTCCGACGATACGCCGCGAAAGCCGTCGGGTTCCGTGGCTGGAGTGTCCGGTCTGCTCGACGGGCGCGTAGCACTCGTGACGGGCGCTTCGCGCGGCATCGGAAGGGCGACGGCCGAGCTGTTCGCGCGGAGCGGTGCGACGGTGTGGATCAACTATTGCAAAAGCCGGACGGCTGCGGAAGCGCTCGCTCAAGCCATCGCCGACGACGGGGGCTCGTGTCGCCTCGTGCAGGCGGACGTGACGCGCGAGGACGACGTCGCGCGGATGATGGATGACATCGGGCAGGACGGCGGTCTCGATATTCTCGTCAACAATGCCGGGCCCCGGATCGTGTCGCGTCCTTTCGCGCGTCTCGAATGGACGGCGATGTCGGACGCATACGAGCAGATCGTGGGAAGCGCCTTTCGGGTCACACAGGCCGCGCTGCCCGCGCTAAAAGCGAGCAAGGGCAGCATCGTCACGGTTCTTTCGACGGCGGCGCTCGGCCGAACGGCGCACAATTGGCTGCCCTATGTGGCCGCTAAAAGCGCGTTGCTGGCGATGAGCAAAAATCTTGCGCAGGAGCTAGGGCCCGACGGCGTGCGAGTGAACATGATCTCGCCTTCGATGGTGGACACCGACCTAGTGTCCGACGTGCCGGATCGGATGCGACAGATGGCTGTGTCCGGAACGCCGCTGCGGCGCCTCGCGACGCCTGAGGATGTCGCGGGTGCGGCTCTGATGCTTGTTTCGCCCTATGCCGGGTTCGTGACGGGAGAGAATCTCCTCGTGACGGGCGGTGCGTACATGCACTGAGGAGTGTTCGATGTCGTCGCCATCTCTTGACATATCGCGATCCCTGTCGAAGCCGCGCGGGTCGAGTGCGCCGGTCCCGGACGACAAGATCGGCGAGATCGTCGATGCGGTGATCGATGCCGCGCCGGAATGCGTGAGAAAGCGTGTCTTTCTGCCGGCCATCGATTGGGCCCTGGTTCCGCCGCACAAGGTGCGCTTGCTTTTGTCGTCGCTGGATCAGGCGCGGCTTGCCTTGCCGCGATGGCTCGCCAAGCCGCTGCTGCTGGCGGGGCATACGCTCCCGGATGGACCGGGAGATGCCCTGCCGAGCGCTCTCAAGGCGCTGTCCCGGCTCAATGGGGCCGCCGGCGAGCCCAGCGAACGCGAGGCTCTGTCACCTTCCCTGGAGAGCCTCGGATACGTGTCCGGCATCGAATCCGACATCGTCGTCGCCCTCGTCCGCCGGCTGTTGGCGTTGAGTTGGGACGACGAAGCGCTTCGATTCGCGCTTGCTCATGCGCATGCCGTGCCGCAAGCGCTGCGGCTCATCGGCGGCGCGTTCGAGCGGTACTTGGCGGGGTTGCCCAGCGTTCGTCTCCGACTTTCCGGCTCGGCAACGACGGCTATGCTCGCGGATGCGCTGGCTCCCGCATTTGCGGTGGAAGGCTGGCGGGCCGACATATCGGAAGGTGGCTTCGGCAGTGCGCTCGGCGATCTGCTATCGCCGCCCGACGACGGCGTGGATGCCCTTGTCGTGCTGCTCGATTCGGAAGGGCTCGCGCCGACGGATTGGCGGCATCCGGAGCCGGAGGTTGCGCGTCTCGCGGCCGAGCGGGCGGATATGCTGGCCGAGGCGCTGGAGACCTTTTCATCTCGGGCGAACGTGCCCCTCCTCATCAATACGCTTCCTGTGCCGAGCGCTCCCACGGCCGGGCTTCTGGACCGGCAGCACGGAATGGGGCTTCGGCGTGCGATCGATGTCCTGAACCAGCGCATTCTGGAGGCCGCCGACCGATCGGGCCGCATCATCGCCGTCGATGCGGATCAGGCTCTCTCGACGCTCGCGCCGCACGAACAACTCGATCCCAAGCTCTGGTACTATGGGCGCATCGGCTATTCGCCCGAGGCGACGCAACGTCTCGCGCGCGCTTTTTCCGAGGCGTGGCGGATTGCGCGGCGCGGGCCGGTGAAGGTCCTGGCCGTCGATTTCGACAACACGCTGTGGGGAGGCATCTATGGCGACGACGGTGTCGACGGTCTCGCGTGCGGCGAGGATTTTCCCGGCAATGCGTTTCAGGCGTTGCAACAGGAATGCCTGCGCCTCAAAGCGCAGGGCATCCTACTGGTCGGATTGAGCAAGAACGAGGCGCGTGCCATCGAGGTGTTCGAGCAGCATCCCGGGATGGTTCTCAAGGCGGACGACTTCGCCGCGCACGCCGTCAACTGGCAGCCCAAAGCCGAGAACATCAAACGAATCGCTGCCGATCTCGATCTTGGGCTCGACAGCGTTCTCTTTCTCGATGACAGCCCGCACGAACGCGAGGCCATGCGCCGGCTTGCGCCCGAGGTCGTCGTGCCGGAGATGCCCGAAGATCCTGCGGACCGGCCACGCTGGCTGAGGCGGCTTTCCGCAACATGGCCGGTGCGGCTGACCGGAGAGGATGCATCGCGGTCGGCGGTGTATGCGGCGCGGCGATCGGCGCAGGAGTTGCGCGCACGGGCGGCGAGCTTCGAGGATTATCTTTCGTCGCTCGAGCAGCGCCTTGTGCTGAGTTTCGTGAATGCGAGGACGCTGGCGCGCGCCGCGCAGATGCATCAGAGAACCAATCAATTCAACCTCACGACGCTGCGGCTTGGCGAGCCGGAGATTTCCGCGCTTGCCGAGGATCCGACACGAGGCCTCGTCCTTCTTGGGAAGGTCACGGACAGGTTCGGAGATCATGGCCTTGTCATCGCGTCGGCCGTCGAGATCTACGGCGCCGAGGCGACGATCCGTACGCTTCTGATGAGCTGCCGCGTGATTGGGCGCGATGTCGAACGCGCTTTCATGGGGGCGCTCGTTGCGGAGCTGGCATCCCGGGGCGTTGCACGGGTGCGCGGGGCTTATGTGCCGACCCCGAAGAACGGCATGGTGCGCGATTTCTATGCGTCCTGCGGCTTTTCGCAGGAGACGGGTGAAAGTGCCGAAACGACTTGGACGTTCGCGATCGGCGAGGCGCCGCCGCCGGGGTCGGCCCAAGTTGGTACAAGTTGGGAGACGTGAATGGATACGTATGCCTCCGAGACGGAGCTGGCTTATCCCGAAATCTGCGAGATCTTCGCCGATGTGTTTCAGCACGCCGGTCCGCTCGCGCGCGGGACCTCTCCCGACGACGTTCCGCGATGGGATTCGCTCCAGCACATCGCCCTGATACGCGCGCTGGAAACAACGTTCAGAGTTCGCTTGTCGATGGATGAGATGATGGAGATCCGCTCGGTCGGAGATATCGAGAGAATACTCGCTCGCCATGGCGTGTAACGCCTGACGCCGGACATCGGCCCGCTTCGGTGCGAATGCATTTTCGCCATGAGCATTTCCGTGCCTGAAAACGGAAATTCCTCCCGCACTTGTCCGAAATCAAGTGCATCCGGCGAAGATCTTGCATGAGAAAGGTGAGGCGGGCCAAAAGCAGGCACCTTCGGCGATCATGGACGCAGGCGACTGGGAGATCATCAAGTCGACGCCGCTGTTCGGTGCGATGGCATCGCAAACGGCCGAGCAGCTTGTCGGCAGCAGCCTGCCGCGTTTCTATGACAAAGGCGTCGCGCTTTTTCATCAGGGTGCGCCGGCGACCGCGTTTTTCATCGTTCTCGACGGCTGGGTGAAAATCTACCGCACGACGCCGGATGGGCTCGAGGTCGTGCTGCACGTGTTCCGCCAGGGCGAAACTTTTGCAGAGGCTGCCATTTTTCTGGGCGGGCGCTATCCCGCCAGCGCGGAAACGGTAACCCCCTCGCGGCTTCTCAAAGTTGATGGCGCCACGTTCCGGTCCCGTATCGAGGAACGTCCCGCGCTCGCGATGTCGATGCTCGCGTCCGCATCCTACCAGCTTAAATTCCTCGTCGAGCAGATCGAGCAGATCAAGGTGCGGTCCGCGCCGCAGCGTATCGCCGACTTTATCGTGCGGATGACGCGCGTGCGCGAGGGTCCGGCCGTGATCGAGCTTCCCTTCGAAAAAGGTTTGCTTGCGAACCGGCTTGGAATGAAACCCGAGAGTCTGTCCCGCGCGCTTCAGCAGTTGCGCGCGCGGGGCGTCGCGGTGGAGCGCGGGACGGTCAAGATCGCCGATGTCCGTCAGCTTCTCGATTTCGTGGAGTATGCGAACGAGGACGACGCGTGAGGATCGTTCCGGCGTCTTTCCTTCCTCTTTTCAGCGTCGCAAACGTTCCTCTTCTCACGACATTTCGGCTTTTTATCACATGACCGTGAGCTGACATATTTCAGGCACTTGCGCCTTTCTCCGTTTAACGAAAGTCAAAATGTCCTCCCGGCTTCGCGACGATAGTGCGCTCCGGGTCGCACGACCCTGGCGTTACGAAAACAGGAGGAAAACGCGAATGAAATATCTCGATCCCGCTTGCTTCGGCGGAACGACCACCCTGACCTGGGTCGCTCCGGCCTATTGCGACGTGCGCCTCGGCTTCGAGGTGACGGCCTACGTCTACGTTCGCTGATTAGGGGGCAGGGTCTCGTGGGGCCCTGTACGCGGGAGGAGCGCATGGATGCCGAGAGGCGGCTCGGACCCGAGGATGGGGTCGAGCTCAATCCCAACTACCACTTCCGATGGGAAGAGCCGCAGCAGGCTCATGTGCTCCTCTATCCGGAGGGCATCGTCAAGCTGAACGAAACGGCCGCGGCTATACTCGAAGCGTGCACGGGCGCTCCGTCCATCCAGGACGGAACGGACGAGCTCGCCCGCCGCTACGGCAAGCGCAACCTCGGCGCAGAGGTGCTCAAGTTCTTGGAGGTCGCCCATGCCAAAGGCTGGATCCGGATTAAGTCTTGACGGCCTCGGCATGCCGCTGTGGCTCGTCATCGAGCTCACATACAAATGCCCGCTCAAATGCCCCTGGTGCAGCAACCCCGTCGACTTCGATCGTTATCGCAATGAGCTTTCGACCGAAGAGTGGATCGACGTGTTGCGCGAGGGGCGGCGTCTCGGGTCGCTGCAACTCGGGTTCACGGGCGGCGAGCCGATGCTGCGGAAAGACCTCGAAGTGCTCGTCGCCGAGGCCGACAGGCTCGGCTACTACACGAACCTGATCACGTCGGGCGTCGGCTTGAGCCCGGAACGGCTTCGCGAGCTGAAAAAGGCGGGCTTGAAGCAGATCCAGCTCTCGCTTCAGGCGTGCGACCAGGAGCTCAACGAGAAGCTCGTGGGGCTGGACGTGTTCCGGCACAAGATCGAGATTGCACGCACGATCAAAGCCGAGGGCTTTCCCATGGTGATGAACGTGCCGGTGAGCCGCTTCAACATTGATCAGACGGAAGCGTTCATCGATCTCGCCGCCGATCTCGGCGTCGAGTATCTCGAATTCGCCAACCTGCAATACTACAACTGGGCACTCATCAACCGTGCGGAGCTGATCCCGACGCGCGAGCAGCTTGCGCGTTCCGAGGCGCAGGTCAATGCTGCGCGGGAACGCCTCGGCAAGAAGCTCACGATCTTTTTCGTCGTCCCGGACTACTACGACAATCGCCCCAAAGCCTGCATGAACGGATGGGGCGCGATCCATCTGACGATCGCACCCGACGGCACGGCGCTGCCGTGCCAGGAGGCGCGTCTCATCAAGGGGATCGACTTCCCGAACGTGCGCGATCACGGGCTCGACTGGATCTGGCGCAAGTCGCAGGCTTTCAACGCCTTCCGTGGCGACGACTGGATGAAGGAGCCCTGCCGGAGCTGCAGCGAGAAGGAAAAGGACTTCGGGGGATGCCGTTGTCAGGCGTTTCTGCTGACGGGGGATGCGGCCAACACCGATCCCGTCTGTACGAAGTCGCCGCACCGTCATTTGATCGACAACCTGATCGCCAACGTCGGCCCGCGCCCGGCAGAGCCGGCCACGCCGTTGATCATGCGCGAGGCCGGGCGTTCGAAGCGGACGGAGGTCGGCTGACCGGCGCACGCGCGGTCTCCGGGGCACGATATGGACCTCTCTTCACTCGATCTCGCGGTGCGCGTGCTTCACGTGGCCGGCGTTCTCATCTGGGTCGGGCACAACTGGGCGAACGTGGTGCAGACGCCCGTGTTCCGACGGGTGCTGCCGAACGATCCGCCGGAGGCCGTGCGCGACGTTTTTATCGCGGCGTCGAAGCGGGAGCACGGAATTTTCCGTCATGCGTCGCTCGTCGTCGTTGCCAGCGGGCTCTATTTGCTGTGGCGGCGCGGCGATCTCGTCGAGGCGCTTTTTCTCTCCGGTCCGTCGGCAGTCATCGGGTTAGGTGCGTGGATCGGTACGCTCATGACGCTCAACCTCTGGTTCGTCATGTGGCCGCACCAGAAGAAGGTGCTGGGCTTCGTCCAGGCGCCCACGGAAGAGAGGCTCCGTTGCGCGCGCATCACGTTTCTCGCCTCGCGCACCAATACGGTGCTTTCGGTCGCCACGCTCGTCCTCATGATCGCGGGCGCTCATGGCGGCCTCTCGTTCGGCTGAGGAGGGTGCCGCCTTGGCGGTGTATAGCTTCGCATCCGGCCCGTCAGCGCTTCCTCGCGAGGTTTTGACGCAATTGGCGTCGGACGTCACCGGATATGGCGGAGGAGAGCTGTCGGCGCTGGAGCTGCCTTTTTCCGAAGGCGCGATCTCCGATGTGCTCGCGGAGGCCGAAGCCGATTTGTGCGAGCTTCTCGACGTGCCGACGAACTATCGGGTTCTCTTTCTTCAGGGAGGCGCATCCGCGCAGTTCGCGCTGCTTCCGATGAACCTCCTCGGCGCGCGGGGGCATTGCGACTACGTGCTCGGTGGACACTGGTCGCGACGCGCGGCGGCGGAAGCGTCGCGGGGAACGGATGTCCGGGTCGTTGCTGCGGGGGATGGTCTTTCGCTTCCCGATCCGCAATCGTGGCGGCGCTCCTCCGATGCCGCGTACTGCCATTACACGACGAACGAGACGGCAGACGGGCTGCAGTTTCAGACCTTTCCGGATCCGTCGGAGGTTCCGCTCGTTTCCGACATGACGGCCGACCTGCTGACACGCACCGTGCCCGTAGACCGTTTCGGTCTGATCTATGCGAGTGCGCAGAAAAATCTCGGTGCGGCAGGCTTGACGCTGGTGATCGTCCGCGAGGATCTGCTCGGACAGGCGCGCCAGGATACGCCGGCGCCCTTCGACTATGCGCGGCAGGCCGAGGCGGGCTCTAAGATCAACACACCGCCGACGTTCGCCGTGCTGGTCGCGCACCGTATGCTGAAGTGGCTTCGAGAGGCCGGCGGCGTTTTGTCCGCAGAAAAGCGCAACAAGGCAAAATGCGCCAGGCTTTATGAGCTCATCGATAGCGACGATTTCTACCGGTGCCGCGTGCCTCCGCCGCATCGCTCGCGGATCAACGTCTGCTTTCGGCTTGCGGAGCTGTGCCTCGAGGAGATGTTCCTTGCCGAAGCGGAGGCGGAGGGACTCGTGCATCTCAAGGGTCACTCGCATGTCGGGGGCCTGCGCGCCTCGCTCTACAACGGCGTGTCCGAGCGGGCCGTTGCCGCACTCGCCGCCTTCATGACAGACTTCAAGCGCCGGAGAGGATGATGACACACGGCTTGCGTGAGAACGTTCCACGTCCCGCCGCCTCGAAGCCGGCGACCTCGTCATCACGAGCGGCGGCGGTGAGCGTCATGGGGCTCGCGTTCCCGAATACTCTCGGCCTCGCTGCCGGATTCGACCGCACCGGCGAACTTCTGCCCTCGCTTTTGACGCGAGGGTTCGGCCATGTCGAGATCGGCACCCTCACACCGTCCACCGGGCAGGCGGGAGCGCTGGCGCGAGGCGCGCGGCCCATGCGTGTGGGCATCAACATCGGGAGCGATCGTCCGGGATTGGATGAGCGCGTTATCGCCGATTACATCTGGATGCTGGAGCGGGCTTCGAAAGTTGGCGACTACGTGGTCGCCAATCTGACGGCATCGGGGTTGCACCGCGACGGGAACACTGCGGGGGTCGAAACGCTCGTGCGGCGCCTTGCCGTGACGCGCGGGGTGTGCGAAGCGGTGCTGGGACGTCGGCTGCCTCTCCTTCTCAAGATCGAGGGAGGCGCGCACCATGCGCCATTTCCCGCGGCTATCATGGCGGCGCGCCTGCATGGGCTCGATGGAGTGGTGCTGGTCTCGGATTGCCTCGACCGGATCCGCGCCGTTTCGGAATATCTGAACGGGAGCGCCGTGATTTCGGTCGGAGGCGTGAGGGCGGCCGGCGACGTCAGGGCCCGTCTTGCGGCGGGCGCCTCGCTGGTTCAGGTCCACCGTGTGTTCGCCGACTGCGGGCCGGCGCGGATCCGGCGCATCCTGCGAGACCTTGCCACAAGGAGCGCGTGACGGCGCCTTTCGTCACTCGGCAAAGACGAGGGGGCTCTGAGCGGCTTCGCCCGCGAGATGATCGGCCACGAGCTCCGCCAAGGCAGGGGCGAGAAGAAACCCGTGCCGGTAAAGCCCGTTCACGGCGATGTGGCGGCCGTTCGTCACGATGCGCGGCACGTTGTCGGGGAAGGCAGGGCGCACGCCAGCGTCGAGCGCAACGATGCGTGCGTCTCCGAAGCCCGGATGAAGCGCGTGGACGGCGGCGAGCAGATCCATCGCCGAGCGCAACGTGATGGGCCCTTGCTCCTCGCTCTCGATCACCGTTGCGCCGATCATGTACGTCCCCATGTCCCACGGCACGAGGTAGAGCGGAGAGCGGGGATGAAGCAGCCGGATGGGCCGCGTCAAGGCCACGTCCTGCGTCTGGACGACGATCCGCTCGCCGCGGACGCCGCGAAGCGCTGCGATGTCCCGATTGGCGTCCATGCCGCGGCAGTCGATCACGTAGTCGGCATCGTCATCGCGCCACGTGTGTCCGAAGGTGACGCGCCCGCCGAGGCGGCGGATCGTCCGAAGCAGATGAGCGGCTGCAGCGGTCGGTTCGACGTGCGCCTCCTCCGCGTAAAAGAGACCTGTGTTGAACCGATCCGCAAGGTCGGGCTCGAGCTTCGCGAGTTCCTCGCCATTGACGGGCCGATATCCTTCGGTCAGGCGCGAAAAGCGGACGAGCTCGCTGTATTCGTTCGGATGCGCAAGCACGAGCGTGCCGTTGCTCACCACGCCAGGGAACGTGTCGCGCCAGATGTCGAGCGCGCGCAAGCCAAGGTCCTGAATGAGGGCAGGGGCGGTGGCCCGCTCGCAGAAGGGGGCCAGCATCGCGCCGGCAGACGCGCTGGCCGAGCGCCTGAAGAGTGTCTGCGATTGCTCGACCAGGTGGACGCCATGGCCGCGAAAGGCCAGCGTGTAGGCTTGCCACAAGCCGACGATGCCGGCGCCGACCACAGTCACGGCTGGTCGCTTCATCGCAACACGTCCTCATCCGATGACATAGAGCGCTCCGTTCGTGGCGTGCACGAAGCCGTTCGAGAACACAGCCTCGGGGGCCAGCGAGCGCAGAATGCGCATGGCGTGTGCCGGCTCGCGCGCGCCGTCGAGCGTGTCGCGGAAGGTTTTGGAAACGGCAACCATGTCGCACGTGTGCGGCGAGAGCCGCAAGGCGTCGACCCCGTGCTCCGCGAGCAGAGGTACGTCGATGATGAGGTTGCAGTAGGACTGGGAGAGCGTCTGTACGCCGTTGATCGCGAGAAAATTTTCTCCGTCGAGCGTATCGACGGCAAGTCCGTCGAGATCCTTCTCGCAAACGAACTGGCAGGAATCTTTCGTTCGTCCATGGAGGCGCGCGTGATAGCAGCGGGCCGATATGGCGAGCGGCACGCGGCCGAACCCCCAGACTTCGACGACAGCCTGAGGAACGGCGGCCGCTATGGCGGCTATTGATGCCGTGGGAAGCTCCGGAGGCAGCGCGATGCGGCGCGCGCCTCTGTCCACCAGGAACCGGGCAGCCGCTTCGTTGTAGACGTTGATGAGCGGACCGATGGCGTGTGGGCGGTCGAGGAGATGGGGAAGGATGGAGATGTCGTTGGCTTCCACCATCTGCGAGGCTTCGGCCAGCGTTTCGCCGTAGCGGAGCTCTCGCTGCAGGGTGGGGAGGGCGAGCGAGCTCAGAATGACCGTCTTGCCGCCGCGCTCGAGGCGTTCGATCACATCGGGCAGGACGTCCGAGAAGAAGGGTTGCCGCTTCGAGCAGACAACCTCGCCTACGCAAACGGTGTCGACCGGCGCCTCGTCGGCAACTCGTGCGTAGAAATCGCACCATCGCTCGACCGGCCAATTGAAAAGCACCGGACCGAGCGTAAGGGAGATATTCCTCGTGTCGCTCATCGCCATGTCTTCTCGTAGGCGCCGCCGGTGACGTTCTGTCCCTCTGTGAGCGGGGCAAGCGTGTCGAGAGGCAGCGGACGCGTCGTTGCGAGCGCATCCACCGACTTGCGGAACGCGCTGACGACGGCCTTGATGTAGGCGCGGCTGCGTTGGCGCCCTTCGATCTTGATTGCCGTCACGCCCGCCGCGGCGAGGGAGGGGAGAAGCGTTCTCACGTCGAGGCTGACCGGCTCCTCGAACAGGTGACCCTCTCCGATTTCGGTCTTGAAGCGACCCTTGCAGAGGGTCGGATAGCCGACGGGCTGATCCGGGGCGGAACGATCGATGGTGAAATCGCCGAGCCGAGATACGAGCGTGCCGTCGTCGTTGCGATAGCTTACATGGCTTGCGGGCGAGCAGACGCCGTTCATGTTCGGCGACTTGCCCGTTGCATAGGACGACAGCGAGCAGCGGCCTTCCGTCATCACACAGAGACCGCCGAACGCGAACGTCTCGGTTTCGCAGTGGGCGCGTCGCGTGACGGATGCAATCTCGTCGACGGTGAGCACGCGGGGCAGCACGGCGCGTTTCACGCCGAAGGCCTCGACGTAAAAGTTTATGGCCTCGGCGCTGGCGGCGGCGGCCTGGACGGAGAGATGCAGCCGAAGGTCCGGATGGCGCCTGGCGGCATAATCCAGAAGCCCGAGGTCGGCGAGGATCACCGCGTGTGCCCCAAGCGCTGCGGCATCGTCTATGGCTTGGCGCCAGGGCGCGGGATCGCCCGCGCGCGCATACGTGTTGATGGCGACAAGCACCTTCGCGCCGTGCGTGCGCGCATAAGAGATCGCGGAACCCAATTCCTCACGGCTGAAGTTGAGGCCGGGAAAGTTCCGCGCATTCGTCTCGTCGCGAAAGCCGCAGTAGACGGCATCGGCGCCGGCATCGACGGCGGTGCGCAAGGCGGCCGGCGTCCCGGCGGGACAGACGAGTTCCAATAGCTTTCTTTCTGTCGCCGTCACCGTGCTTCCTCCCCGCGTTCCATCGGCCTCTGTCCGATCACTCGGGCGAAAGCGATTGCGAGGCGACGGCCTGCGCGCGCGACCGGGACGGCAGGCCGGCCCAGCGATGCGGCGGCTTCACTCAAGAGATCGATGTCGGCGTCGTCGATGGCGTTGCGGAGCGCAAGGACGGCCTCCATGTCTCCCTCAACCGAAATATCGCGCGAGAAGAACAGCGCGTCGCCGTCGAATTCGCCATCGACCAACCCCATCAGTGCGAATAGCGGGCCGGAGATGGTGGCATCGACGGACGCGAGATTTCCTTTTCGCTCGATCTTGAGTGCGATGTCGGCGTTTCCCGTCTGCAGGACGACGACGAAGGGAAGGTCGCTCGGAGCGATGGCGATGCGGCGGGGCTTGTCGGCGGCCAGCCTCTCGACCAGCGTCGGATGACGGGCGAGAATGCCTGCGAGCAGGTGCCTCAGGCCGATTTCCAAAGGTGCAACCGGCAAAGGAGAGAGAAGGCGGGCGACCGGGCCGGGTATGCGGAGGATGTGTTGCGACGCAGCCGGTGCCATGGCTTCCTCTCTTCGGCCATTTTCCATTGTGGAGTCGCGAGGACGGTTGGCCGTCGTCGGGTGCTTGTCGCGCGGGGCGCGGTTCTTCCGAACATCCGAGGGAAACCCGCCTCCCTGGCGTCCCACGGTTTGCGATCTCTTCGAGACCAGCGCGACAAGCGTTGCGAGTCTAACTCCGTCTCGAAGGCGGATCTTGACCGAGGTTAAGTTGTTCTCCGACGCCGGCGCTTAGTGCATCATGCATGCGGGACCTGCCGACATTTCGCGATCTGCGCGCGTTTCTTCGTCATCTCGAATCGGAGGGCTTGCTCGCGCGCGTCAGCGCACCGGTTTCGCTCGTGCACGAGATGACAGAGATCCATAGGCGCGTGCTTGCGCAGGGTGGACCGGCCCTCCTGTTCGAACAGCCGGTGCATGAGGACGGCACGCCGTCGCCGATCCCCGTGCTGGCCAACTTATTTGGAACGGGCCTGCGCGTCTCGTCGGGGCTCGGTGTCGCGCACCATCGCACTTCCGAGCTCGGCGAATTGCTCGCCTCATTGCGCGAGCCGGAGCCGGTGAATGGCATTCGCGACGTGCTGGAGCGCTGGCCGCTCGTCAAAGCAGCGCTGAACATGGCGCCCCTGCTCGTAAGACGGCCGCCTGTGCAGCAATGCGTGTTGACCGGCGCGGAGATTGCGCTCGACCGGCTGCCCGTTCAGACGTGCTGGTCCGGCGAGCCCGCCCCACTCATGACGTGGCCGCTGGTGCTCACACGCCCACCGGACGACGACGCCATGTCCCGCTACAATATGGGTGTCTACCGCATGCAGGTGCTGGGCCGGGATCGCGCCATCATGCGGTGGCTCGCGCATCGGGGCGGCGCGGCGCACCATCGTGCGTGGATGGACCTGGAACGCGACATGCCGGTCGCGGTGGTGATCGGCGCCGATCCGGCAACGATCCTGTCGGCGGTGCTCCCCTTGCCGGAAAATCTTTCGGAGCTGCGCTTCTCCGGGCTCCTTCGGGGCGAACGGCCGAGGCTGGCTCGCTGCGTGAGCGTGCCGCTGGTGGTTCCAGCCGATGCGGAGATCGTCATCGAGGGAACCGTCTCGGCCCGCGAGACCGCGCCTGAAGGCCCGTTCGGCGATCACACAGGCTATTACAACGCGGTGGAGCGTTTCCCGGTGCTTCGCGTCACGGCCGTCACCACTCGCGCCGATCCGATCTATCTCTCCACCTACACGGGACGCCCGCCCGATGAGCCATCGGTGATCGGCGAGGTCCTCAACACGCTTTTCATCCCGATCCTGAGGCGGGAGATCCCGGAGGTGGTCGATTGCTGGCTGCCGCCCGAGGCGTGCTCGTACCGCATGGCGGTCGTTTCGATCCGGAAGCGCTATCCGGGACAGGCGCGGCGCGTGATGATGGCTCTGTGGGGGATGCTGGCGCAGTTCTCCTATACGAAGATCGTCATCGTCGTCGACGACGATATCGACGTGAGAAGCTGGGCCGATATTGCCTGGGCGCTCTCGACGCGCATGGATCCTTCCCGCGATCTGATGACGGTCGATCGGACGCCGATCGACTACCTGGACTTTGCGTCGCCTGTATCGGGGCTCGGCGGCAAGGTCGGCATCGATGCGACGACGAAGATCGGAACCGAGACGGATCGGGAATGGGGGCGCGTGCTGGCCATGGATCCCGAAGTCGTTGCGCGCGTGGATGCGCTATGGCCGACGCTCGGGCTCGGAGGGCTCATGCCGGGAGCGGGAGCGTGCCCATGACGATCCCTAAGCGAATCGTTCTCGGTATCAGCGGCGCATCCGGGGGCGCTATCGCGCTCAACATCGCCGCGCTTCTCGCAGCCAAGCCGGATGTGGAACTGCATCTCGTGATCTCCGCGGCGGCCGAGCGCACGCTGTCCCATGAGGTCGGGCCGAATGCGATCGGTGCGCTCGAGGCGCTGGCGGCGCATCGCCATCCGGTGGGCGACATCGGAGCGGCGATTGCCAGCGGCTCGTTCGAGACGGCGGGCATGATCATCGCGCCGTGCTCCATGCGGACGACATCTGCGATCGCGGCCGGGCTTTCCGACACGCTTCTGACGCGGGCGGCGGATGTCCACCTCAAAGAGCGGCGCAGGCTCGTGCTCGTCGTGCGGGAGAGCCCGCTGCATCTCGGGCACTTGCGCGCGATGGCTGCGGTGACGGAGTATGGGGCCATCGTCGCGCCAGCCGTCCCCGCGTTCTACCTCGGGGCCGTATCGATGGCCGACGTCGTCGAGCAGATCGCGCGGCGGGCGATCGATCTCCTGGCGCTCTGCGGTCCGGCTCAGGCGGCTTCGTGGACGGGATTGCCGCGCTGATAGGCGCCTTCAAGGGAATGCAGTCCGCCATCGCGGGCCGTGGCGTCACGGAGCGGACACGGCGGGTGTGCGCTTCACCCAGTAGCCCGCGCCTCCAGCAATCTGATGGGCCGCGAGTGTGGTGCGGACGCGCCCCAGGCGTTCGGTTTCGCCGCGCCACCAGCGTCCGAGCTGGCGCACGAGGTCGCCTGGCATGTCGAAGTTCCGCCAGGATTGGCTTTCGGAGAGCGCCGCAGAGATGTGGGCCCACGTGAACTTGTACTCGACGAAATAAGACACATTGCCCGTGCGGAATTCGACGCCGGCGAGCAGCTGTGCGGCGGGGCCGGCGAACTGATACTCGTTCGTACGGCGGCTCTCCTCCTCGCCCGGGAACCAAACTTCGACGTGGGGCAGTGCGAAGCCGGCCCCGATTCCGACGTAGGGCCGGATCCGTGGCGTGATGGCGGCCAGTCGCATGATCGGCGTGAAGAGCAGGACGTTGTGTCCGTGCGTGAACTCGAGGCGGGTGAAGACGTCGGTGAGCTTGGCGCGGGGCGGCGCTTCGGCGCCCTTGATCGTTCCTTCGAGATCGACCTCGTCGATCACGGGGTTCGGAATCCGGCGGCCGTGCGCGCCTCTGCCAAGCCGGGAGACGGCTTTGTTGTGCAAGAAATCGATCATGAACCCGAACGTGTGGGGTCCCGTGACGGCGCGCACGCCGCCGTCGATGGGAAACTTGAGTGCGTCGCCGTCCCAGCCCAGGCCCTTGGCCATCAGGTTCGTGCCGTCAGGCCGGGTGAGGTGAACGTCGCTGCGGTGATAGAAGGGCTGGGCGAGGTAGCCGGCGATCAGCGTCTCGCGCTCGGCTTGCCGGCCATGCGTGGAATTGGACGATAAGGCGCTCCCGTGCGCTTGCTCCTCTCGGGCGTCGCTCTGATCCGGTGCCGCAGACAAGACGCTGCCCACCGCCATGGCGGCGAGGATGGCGGCTGTCGCGAGCGATGCGACCCGCTCCAGGGCGCCGCGTTTTGCCGGGAGCGACAGGCCCCCCTCGGGTGCTCGGTTGGGCTGGAGCGTGTGGGCGCGCATTGGTCGGCAATCCTCCGCCTGACGGGTGCAGGAGCGACGGATGCCGCTTATGCCCGCACACGTCATATCGGGCGATCCGATGTGGTGCCGTGGGGGCGCCCCGATATCTCTCTTGCGTGACGAGGCGCCTGGGCGCCGCGTTCGAATATGCGCGGCGATCGCCATTCCGATCTTGAGCGATGTCAAGGGCCGCCTGTTCAGCGTTCTCCCGGGTCTCGCGACCCGATTCGGGCTCTTGACCGGGGTCAAGCAGGGGCTATTGATGTCGTCTCGCGGTTTTCCCCGTGCGCGTCCGCAGCGGAGCGCACCCTGCCTCCGGAAACGACAATGGATCCTTCAGACTGGCGGATCGTGCGTTCGACGCCTCTTCTCGGCGCCGTGTCGCAGGATGTCGCGCAATCTCTCATCGGCAACCAGCCGATCACCGTCTACCGGAAGGGGCACACGCTGTTTCAGCAGGGCGAAGCGGCGGACGCCTTTTTCGTCGTGCTCGGCGGCTGGGTGAAGCTCTACCGCGTCACGCCCGACGGCAACGAGGCGGTCGTCGGCGTCTATCGTAGGGGAGAGACGTTCGCGGAGGCTGCGATGTTTCTCGGTGGGCGCTATCCGGTGAGCGCGGAGGTCGTGACGGATGCGCGTCTCGTCCGGGTGGACGGGCAGCGGCTGCGCCAGCGTATTCTCGACCAGCCGGAGCTCGCTCTCTCGATGCTGGCTTCGGCGTCCTATCACCTGAAGGCTCTGGTCGAGCAGATCGAGCATATCAAGCTGCTCTCCGCGCCGCAGCGCGTGGCGGAGTTCCTCGTGCGTCTCTCGCCGGTGCGGGAAGGCGGGGCTACGATCGACTTGCCGTACGAGAAGGCATTGCTCGCCAACCGGCTCGGCATGAAGCCGGAAAGCCTGTCGCGGGCGCTCGCGAAACTGCGTCCGCTGGGCGTCAGCGTCGACCGCGAGCAGGTCTCGATTGTGGACGTCGCCCTGCTCGCGAAGTTCGTCGAATCGAGCGATCGCGGCGAGGAAGGCTTCTGAGAAGACGTCTTCCGATAAGATGGGCGACGCATGCCATGCATCCGGGTTGACCGCGGTTAAGCGGCGCCGTTCCCGCAAGATCTAGACTGCGACATATTGGACCCGCGAGATCAGGGAGACGCGCGGCGAGCTGTCCTTTGGGCGGCGACATGTGCGCGAACAGATCATGGCATCCTCCATCCGCTATTCCACGTCCGTCCTGCCGCCGCCTGAGGCTCGCCCCAGCTTCGATGCATTCTTTTCCTACGGTTTCAGGCCGTTTTTTCTCGGCGCTGCCGCCTATGCCGTGTTTGCGATGCTGCTGTGGATCGGCTGGATCGCGTCGGTCGCGGGGGGGTTGCCGCAGAACTGGCTCCCCGTCGCAGGATCGCCGTTCACTTGGCACGCCCACGAGATCGTGTTCGGCTTTGCGGCGGCTGCGATCGGCGGCTTTCTTCTGACGGCGGTGCCGAACTGGACCGGTGCGCTTCCGCTCTCCGGTCCGCCCCTCGTCGTGCTGTTTGCCGTGTGGGTGGCGGGGCGCATCGCGATGGGCCTTTCGGGCCTCGTCCCCTATACGTTGGTGATGATCGTGGACGGCGCCTTCCTTCCGCTTCTCGGCGCCTTCGCCGCGGTCCAATTGTTCACCCGGCCTGCGGCCCGTAATCTCGTCTTCCTCGCCATGATCGTGGCGATGATGGTGAGCAACATCTTTTCCCACCTTGGGAATGCCGGCTATCTCAACGTCGATCCCATGGCCGCCATCCGGGCCGCCATGCTGATCGTGATCGTGATGATCGCCGTTATCGGCGGGCGCATCATTCCGGCCTTCACTCACAACTGGCTGAACGGGCAGCGGCCGCCCGTGCCGATGCCGCGCCGCGTCTTCTGGCTGGATATGACCGCGCTCATTTCTCTGGTCGTCTTCGTTCTCTTCGATGCCATCGGCGCGGGTTGGGTTCTCGTCGGTACTGCGGCATCGGTCGCCGCCATCGCCAACGGTGCGCGGCTCGTCCTTTGGCGAGGGTTCGCGACCCGTGCCGAGCCCATCGTGTGGGTGCTTCATGTGGGGTATGGCTGGATCGTGATCGGGCTCGTGTTGGCCGCGCTGTCGGCGTTCACGAACGACGTTCCGGCCGCTGTCGTCTCGCATGCGTTCGGAACGGGCGCGATCGGGACGATGATCCTGGCGGTGATGAGCCGGGCGTCGCTGGGCCATACCGGCCGGAGGCTCGTTGCGCCGCGCGCGATCGTCGCGACCTATTATCTCGTCACGCTCGCGGCCGTGCTACGCGTTGTCGCGCCTCTGCTTCCCTCCGAGCTTTACTCGCCGATGCTTTTGGCTGCAGGTCTGGCGTGGGCCGCCTCTTTCCTCGCCTTTACGCTCGTTTATGCGCCGATCCTCACGACGCCGCGCGTGCACATGAAACTGTCTTCCCGCTGACAATTATCCCGGCGCTCCTCCGCGTCCGCCCGGAAATGCCCAGTGCTCTTGACGAAAGGCAAGAGGGCTCCGGCGGCTTGACGCCAAAGTTCGTCATCCATGTCCCTCGGTGGGAGGCACGCAGACATGCGC
>ENA-UOUJ01000126-UOUJ01000126.1-activated-sludge-metagenome-genome-assembly--contig:-NODE-126-length-68387-cov-162.335743_pt1 | contig 68387 bp, 69 predicted proteins | sample MGYA00249839_ERZ747224 | MGnify/ENA primary metagenome ERZ747224 (study PRJEB28782, sample SAMN03220277) | activated sludge metagenome | biome: wastewater; feature: sewage sludge; material...
CTCATCGTTGATTCAGGCTATATTCTCTCATCATTATCTACGACTGTAGTACTAGAGCCTGTTTATTGCCATTGCATCATTCAAAGAGCGGGTATTGAATTATTTTATTTTCTGAGTACCTGTAAAGGTGGCTGAGACAGTGTCGTACGTGTCCCGATCAGGCCAATTACTGTCACACCGATCACGCTTACCAGCACACCCACCGCACCAATCCACAGGCTGGGCGAATAAGTGATATGCAGCACATATTTACCGATCAGGTAACCGAGAGCACTTGCCCCTGCTGCCGCAAAAAAACCTGCCAATGTCCCGAGCACTGCAAACTCCACTGCCCATGCACGCGCAAGCTGCTGCTTTCTGGCCCCGAGTGTCCGAAAAATTGCAGCTTCGTAAATTCTTTCATCTTGAGTCGAAGCAATCGCGGCGTACATTACGGCAAATCCCGCCAACAGTGTAAACAGGAATACAAATTCGATCGCATGCGTTACTTGCTCGATCATATTTTGTACACGTTCAATCACACTCGCCACATCGATTACCAGAAAATTCGGAAATATACGGATCAGCTCCTGCAGGATAGGTGTCTTGTCGGGTGGCAGGTAAAAACTGGTGATATAACTTACAGGATAATTATCGAGCAACCCGGGACGAACCACGGCAAAAAAATTTACGTGGAATGTATCCCAATCCACCTTGCGCAAACTCGTAATCGTCGCTGAGAAGTCTCCTCCTCCTGTATAAAAAGTCAGACGATCACCCATTTTGAGACCCAGTGTTTCGGCAAACTCCACCTCCATCGACAGCTCATGTTCGGATGATATGACCTCCTCGCGCCACCAGCGTCCTACCACGATTTCATTATCCGATTGCAGGGTATCCGTCCAGGACAGGTTGAATTCACGATTAACCAGCTGCTTGGCTCGCGGATCAGGGTAATCATTAAGATTTACCGGCCGATCGTTGATTTTCATCAGCCGGCCACGCACCATCGGAAAAATTTCCGGTCGTGGAATAGCATGCTCATCGAAAAACCCCATCAACTTCTTCTGTTGATCCGATTGAACATTTACCAGAAACCGGTTAGGTGCATTCTCCGGCAGGCGGGCATGCCAATCCTCGAGCAAATCATTACGAACCAAAGTCAGCGTCAGCAGCGCCATCAATCCCAATCCCAATGCAGTAGCCTGCACCAGACTGGGAATAGTTCGTCTTCGTATATTGGCCAATCCGTAACTCCACGGACCCGAACCTTGCGGACGAGTCAGCAGGAACAACCGGATCAGCAACAAGCCGAACAGGCCAAATAGGATGACTGCCAGCAGAAAACCAAACATGATCATGATACCCAGCTTGAATGATTCAGCCTTCCAGATAAACAGCACAGACAGTATGGCAAATCCGAATCCATAACCCGCCAGACTGTGCAAATTTGCCAGTTCAAGATCACGCCGGATGACACGCAACGCAGGCACCTGCCGCAGATTCAGCAAGGGGGGAAGAGCAAAACCCAGCAACAACACCATACCGGTCAGTATCCCTTGTATAAAGGGCAATACGCTTGGCAACGGCAACGCAATCCCGAGCAGTTCTGACAGCCAGTATGACAAAAACTCCTGTGTCAGCACGGCCAGCACACACCCCAGTAGACTTGCAGCCGAGCCCAGCATTACAAAATAGTATGAATACAGGCGCAGCAGGTCGGATTCAGTTGCACCCAGGCAGCGCATGACAGCACAACCATCCAAATGGCGCTGGATGAAGCGCCGTATGGCCAGTGCCACTGCTGCTGCTGCCACGACAACACTGGCCAGAGCAGCCAGACTCAGAAATTTACCAGCTCGATCAAGTGCTGACCGGATCTCCGGTCGTGCATCCTGAATACCCTCGACACGCTCGCCCGGAGACAGCCGCTCACTGATCCAGCGTCTGAACCCGGCTACACGCCCTTCATCTCCTGCCACCAGAAGCTGATAACTGATTCGACTGCCTGGCTGGATCAACCGGGTAGCAGCCAGATCCTCCTCATTCATCAGCAATCTGGGATTCATACTGACGAACCCGACGGAATGATCCGGCTCACTCTCCACCATCGACATGACTGTCAATTCTGCAGCACCCACCTCGATCTTGTCGCCCAGCGTCACTTTTAATGCCACCATTACCTTTTCATCCACCCAGACGGTTTCACGTTCAGGTATTCCTTGAGCAACCCGGATATGTTGGGCAGCGCTCCCCTCCGCTGGCGGGTCGGCCAGTTTCAACTCCCCTCGCAACGGATAGCCGGGTGCTACCGCCTTGACGCTCGTCAGAAGGCTGTTGTCACCAAAACTGATCATGCTGGGAAATCTGGTCAGGTGGGTAGTCTTTAATCCGAGCTGCCGGGCATATTCAGCATAACCGGGTGGCAACGGCGTGTCGGAAATTACCAGTAAATCTCCCCCCAGTAACCGGTTACTTTCCAGCACCAGTGCTCTCTGTACCCGATCTGAAAAAAAGCTGACGGTAGCCACACTGCTCACAGCGATGATGAGTGCCAGTGTAAGAATATGCAGTTCTCCTGCTCGCCAGTCTCGCAGCAGCATACGCAAAGAAAGCCTGATCATGTTCATTTCAGGATACCCTCGGACAATTGGCTGGAAATACGAAAAAGCGGAAAATCAAACCCGAATCAGTCAACCGCCCGGCCGGCAACCAGCTTGATGACACGGGAACAACGGGCAGAAAGGTTTTCATCGTGTGTTACCAGAATGAGTGTCGTTCCCTGCTCCCGATTGATAGCAAACATCAGGTCAATGATCTGAGCTCCGGTTGCTGCATCCAGGTTACCGGTCGGCTCATCGGCGAACAACATTTTCGGACGGGTGACAAAAGCCCGCGCGATAGCCACACGCTGTTGCTCTCCCCCGGAAAGCTGCCTGGGATAATGCCTGATCCTTTTCTCCAACCCTACCCGTTCAAGCCAGGAATGTGCAACTTCACGGGCATTACCAGCACCTGACAGCTCCAGCGGCAACATGACATTTTCAAGCGCGGTCAGTGAGGGCAGCAACTGGAACGACTGAAACATGAACCCCAGCAATCTGCCACGCAAACCGGCACGTTCGTCTTCATCCAGCTTGAAAATATCTTCCCCATCGAGAAAAACCGTTCCACGGGTCGGTACATCCAGCCCTGCCAGCAAGCCGAGCAGGGTTGATTTCCCAGAACCGGAAGCGCCGACAACGGCAATCGATTCTCCAGCACAGATCTCCAGATTGATATCCTGCAGAATGGTCAGTCGGGTTCCACCCGTGTCAACCTCTCTGGTTAAACCGCTGGCCTGTATGATAGGCTGATTGTTCACAGAAACCGATTGTTCAGCCGGGAGTTGATTTACCATGAAAAAACTGCTGTTCGTCATATTATGTTTGTTTAGTATCTTCTCACCCAGTTCAGCCTGGTCTGGAACAGGCACCAGTATCATAGTGCTGGGCGACAGCCTGTCCGCAGGATATGGCCTGCCCCCGGGAACCGGATGGGTGAATCTGCTTGAGCGGCGATTACAAAACCAGTCTCCCGATTACAGAGTAATAAACGTCAGCATCAGCGGGGAAATTACCTTGGGCGGGCGCAACCGGATTGAACAGGCACTCAACGACCATGTGCCGGATATCGTTATCGTTGCACTGGGGGCAAATGACGGTCTGCAAGGTCGATCGATCACCTCCATTTATGAAAATCTGGAAGCAATCATTCTGGCCTGCAAACGGTACAATGCCACTCCATTACTGGTCGGCATGCAACTGCCGCCCAATTATGGCATAAGTTATACGCAAAAGTTTCGTGATATCTATCCACGCTTGGCACGGGATCAACAATTACAGCTGGCTCCATTCCTGATGGAAGGTTTTGGCGATCAGCCCGAATCCTTCCAGGCCGATGGAATCCATCCCACTATCCAGGCTCAGGAAAAAATGCTGGATAATGTCTGGCCGGCATTGACTGCTGTGCTGAAATCAGTCCGAGCACCCGTCACCAGCGAAGAATCAGCCGATAAAACCAGTACAGAAGCAATCCTGCCATGATAAAATTTTCTGAACACACAGAGTTTCGGCTTCACAGAAGGCATATCAGGGCAAATGGATATTCAAATCCAGATTTCTCAAAAATACGCGTAGCTCATCCGGCAATGGTGCTTCCAAACGTAAAAGATCGCCTGTCACCGGGTGTGTACAGGTGAATGCCGAAGCATGCAGAAACATGCGCCTCAATACTTGCCCCCTCCCATCATCTTTTTGCAACTGTTTATTCAATCCAAAATCACCATATTTATCATCCCCTGCTATGGGGAAGCCAAGATAGGCCAGATGCACACGAATCTGGTGAGTACGGCCGGTTTTGAGTTCGGCATCAAGCAAGCTGAAATCTTCCCATGCCTTTTGCAAAGTAAACAACGTATGCGCTTGCTGTGCCTTATCCTGATCATTTCTGCCAGCAGCAACGGCAACACGTCTTTCTCCCTCTGCAGTCAAATATTTATTCAATGGTAAACGGACATTCTGTACCGAATTTTTCCATTTTCCGCGAACCAGTGTCAGATAATGCTTCTCCACCGTTCCTTCACGAATCTGCCGGTGCAACTCCAACAGAGATTGACGTTTGCGGGCCAGCAGCAAAATACCCGAGGTTTCACGGTCAAGGCGATGCACCAGCTCCAGAAATTTCCAGTCCGGATGCTGTCCGCGCAACTGCTCGATCACACCATGGCTGATGCCACTGCCTCCATGAACCGCGATCCCGGCCGGTTTATCGATCACCAGCAGATGGTCGTCCTGATACAGGATATTGAAGCGATCTGTCCGACACACTCCCTGACTGGATACCGGCTTCACCGACCTGATAACGGGTGGAATACGGACTTTGTCACCAAGCTGCAGACGATAGCTAGCATCGATACGTTTACTGTTGACACGCACCTGCCCACTGCGAAGTAGTTGATAAATATGACGTCTGGGTATTCCCTTCAGCGATCTGATGAGAAAATTGTCGATACGCTGGCTTTCAGCAGTTTCATCAATCTGTTTAACAACCGCATGTTCCGATATAATACCCGGCATAATTTTCTCTTTACCGGGCACCCTGCTTTTACCTATACTTTTCACACCCGAATTCCTGTAAATCTGTTTTTTCACCATGAAGCGATTGCGTGGTCAGTCAAGTAGTCATGTACCCGGATTCTCGTTTTCATACGCTGGATAAAGCCAGTTTCCGGCTGGTTAATGTCGCTCACCATATAACAAGCAGCGATGATATTTAATTTGCGCGCTCGACGTACACATATTCAAGTTCCTGATTCCATACCCGGATACACAGGGTATGTTCTCTGCAGGCTCTGTATCTCACCCGTTTCTGATCCGGTCGGTTGTGGAATCGAAACACCGGCTGTCAGTTATTGACTGGTCAACTTCAAAGGATACCAAAATCATCATCCGCATCATGATCCAACCAACCGGGTTACAGACACACCCAAGCAAAAAACCATCAGATGCCACATTGGCAGTGAACGAGAAATTCGCCCGTAAATTGAGCGCGGGAGACACTAAATGAAACGTATGTTATTCAATGCGACCCAGCCTGAAGAGCTGCGCGTCGCCATCGTAGATGGGCAGAAACTCATCGATATCGATATCGAAACCCTGGGCAAGGAACAACGCAAAAGTAATATTTATAAAGCAGCTGTCACCCGCCTCGAACCCAGTCTTGAAGCCGCCTTCGTCGATTACGGCGCCGGCCGTCATGGTTTCTTGCCTTATAAGGAAATTGCTCCAACCTGCTTCGACAGGAATACCGACTGGTCCGGTCATCGTGTGGCCGACCTGTTACGTGAAGGTCAGGAGCTGATTGTACAGGTTGACAAGGATGAGCGTGGCAACAAAGGTGCTGCCCTCACCACTTACATCTCTCTGGCCGGGCGTTATCTCGTCCTGATGCCCAACAACCCGCAGGGTGGCGGTATTTCACGCCGGGTAAGCGCGGAAGAGCGGGCAGAATTACGTGAGGTCATCAACAACCTTCAGGTACCTGAAGGCATGAGCATCATTGCACGCACCGCAGGCATCGGACGCAATGAAGAAGAACTGCAATGGGATTTGAACTATCTGGTACAGCTCTGGCGTGCCATTGAAGAGGCTGCCAGTAACGAGAAAGGTGTCTTCCTGATTTATCAGGAAAGCAGCCTTGTGATCCGTGCCATTCGTGATTATTTCCACGCGGAAATCGGTGAAATCCTGATCGATAACCCTGAAATATATGAGCAGGCATATCAGTTCATGGCAAATGTCATGCCGGCGAACGTGGATCGGTTAAAACTCTATCAGGATGATATTCCACTGTTTTCCCGTTTCCAGATCGAACACCAGATCGAGACGGCCTACTCCCGTCAGGTTACTCTGCCTTCAGGTGGCTCGATTGTCATTGACCATACCGAGGCACTGGTTTCCATCGACGTCAATTCAGCACGTGCCATACGTGGTTCAGACATCGAAACCACTGCACTCAACACCAATCTCGAGGCAGCCGATGAAATCGCCCGGCAATTGCGCCTGCGTGATCTGGGCGGACTGGTAGTGGTCGATTTTATCGATATGGAAGTCACCCGCAATCAACGGGAAGTGGAATCCAGTCTGCTCAAGGCATTGCGCCTGGATCGTGCACGCGTCCAGATCGGTAAAATCTCCCGCTTTGGATTACTCGAATTATCGCGGCAACGACTGCGACCCTCTCTCGGGGAAGGAAACTATATCCCTTGTCCTCGCTGCCATGGTACCGGCCATATTCGGGGAACGGATTCATCCGCTCTGCATATTCTCAGAATCATCCAGGAAGAAGCGATGAAAGAGCAGACCAGTATGCTGCAGGTACAGCTGCCAGTGGATGTTGCCACATTTCTGCTGAACGAGAAACGATCGGAGATATATCGGCTCGAAGCACGTCTGAAAGTCGGGATTATCCTGATCCCCAACATCTATATGGAGACGCCCAACTACACGATTACCCGGTTGCGCCATGAAGACATCAAATCAACCGAATTACCGCCAAGTTACGAAATGGTGGAAAGGACCTCCGAAGAAGTCACACTCCCCTCTATTTCCCAGGAAACCCGGGCAACCCGGCCCAAAGCAGCGGTAACCGGTATCAAGCCCGAGCAACCCGCCCCCGTTCCTGAAGAAAAACCTCGAGAACAGCTTTCATTCCTGGACAAATTCTTCAGCCTGTTCAGGCCGGCAGGCAGCAACCGGACAGAAACCGATCAAGCTGCGGAAGAATCTCAGACAAAACCTTCTCGCGGTGAACGTAGTCGCAACCGGCGCGATCGCGGCCGCAGCAAACGTACGAAAACCAGTACCCAGGTAACGGCAAACGGATCATTGCAGGAAGCAGGCCATTCGTCACTGCTCGATCACCCTGTAGTAGAATATCCTGTTGCCGATCGTGCTACCGGCAATGATCGGCAACATCGCAAAAATGGCCGCCAGAATCCGCCGCAGAAGCTCGAAGTGGCAAGTGATCAGCTCGATGTATCGACAACACCGGCAGATACAGCTGCTACAGCAGACTCTACCAGTGAAAGAAAAACAGAAAAACGAGGCCGTTCACGCCGCCGTCGTGGAAGTTTGCATCGTGACCGGGAAGATCAGATAAATCTGAACACGGCCACCGGGCAGGATGAAGTGATACCAATCGGAGAAAATGAAACGGTCGAACCCGTTGTATCTTCTGATGATGACAGCAAAGATACCGAGAATATACTCCTGCTCCCGGTGGAACCAGTCGGGGACACCAGCTCGACTCCGACAAACGATATCATTGAGAATCAGGTAACAGCGTCCGCCGAGATCATTGAAACTGAAACAATCCATACCCGCGGCGAACCGGATAGCGAGTATCAGGTAACGGTTGAACCGCATCCTCATCAAACGATCGAGTTACCGGATCTCGCCCAGAGCGGATTGATCATGATAGAAACAGCTCCGGATAAGATATCCGAGACAGAAGAAATTCCTCCAGCGCCTTCCAGAAGGCCGCGCAGCCGGCCCCGTCGTTCGGTAGAACCTGCTGCTGACAATGCAGAACCTCTGGTGCAAGTGGAAACCAGAGACTGATACAATCGTCAGGCGAAAATCTCTATGGCGTGCCTGTTGGGCAAACTCACTGCGCGATCAGGTATGCCATAGAAACTCTCCACAAATCGATTCAAATCTGATCGCCGTGTAAAGCTCATCATCGAAGGCTCACAAGTTACAGCGTCCCCCTTGGATGATGCCGGGCATGCAACTGCTTCAGCCGCTCGCGTGCAACATGAGTATAAATTTGCGTAGTTGAAATATCACTATGGCCAAGCAGCAGTTGCACCACTCGCAAATCAGCACCATGATTGAGTAAATGAGTAGCAAAGGCATGGCGAAGTGTATGGGGAGACAACAGCTTTACGATTCCTGCCTGTCGTGCATGGCGCTTGATCAGATACCAGAATGCCTGGCGGGTCATGGCATCACCACGTGTGGTCACGAATGACATATTGCTATGTTTGCCCGCCAGCAGTACCGGGCGCGCTTCCTGAAGATACAAGCTCAGCCAGTGCAATGCTTCCTCACCCAGAGGAATCAGACGCTCCTTGCTGCCCTTACCTAAGATACGCACCACTCCCATATCCTGGCGAATTTGGGAAATGCTTAATCCAACCAGCTCTGAAACACGCAACCCTGCAGCATAAAGTATTTCCAGCATGGCACGGTCACGTAAACCAAGTGGCTGCCGGGTGTCCGGTGCTGCCAGCAGTGCTTCCACCTCCGTCTCAGTCAGGCTTACAGGTAAATGGCGGGAGATTTTCGGACTATCTATATTCGTGGCAGGATCCGCCAGGATTTTCCCCTGGCGTAACAGATACCGGTAAAACCGTTTGATACAGGTGAGCGCCCTGCAAGTAGTACTTGCTTTCACCCCCTGTCCGATCCTGTCGGACAGAAAAGCCAGCAAATCAGCTTGTGTTACGTCACTCAATGATCCGTTTGTCCTTGGCTGCCGGCCGAGCCATTCAACCAGTTGCATCAGATCTGCCCGATAGCTGGCCAATGTATTACGGGACAGACCATCCTCCAACCATAAGGCATCCGTAAACTCATCCAGCATCCGGATATTGGTGTCGGTTATGTTCATGCGGAGCATATCTCTGAAAAAATCAGGGCTCTGGCGCACATCACCCTGTCAATCTGTGATTCCGGTCAATAGTGGCAAAAGAAACTTTCAGCTATTCTCAAGAAGAACTGCTGCTGATCAGCACAATGACTTCCGGAATCCTGATTACCGGTTGAGAATGATTTCCAGCACGAATTTGCTGCCGATGTAGGACAGAACAAGTGCAACAAATCCAGCCAGCATCCAGCGAATGGCAGTGCGGCCGCGCCACCCGTACAGATGCCTTCCTGCCAGTAAAGCGGCAAATATTCCCCAGGAAATGAAACCGAATAATGATTTATGTGTGAATGGGACAGACTGGCCGAATAATTCCTCCGAGAAAACAATGCCACTGAGCAGAGTGAGGCTGAGCAGGATAAATCCAACCCATACAAGACGGAATAGCATTTTTTCCATCACCAGGAGCGGTGGCAGTTGTGAGAATATCGGGGAGACCTCTGAATGATGCAAGCGACGTTCGAGCAGCGTCATCAACACTGCGTGCAAGGCCGCAATCGTGAAAAGACTGTAAGCGAGCATGGCTGCCAGCAAATGGGCCTTGAAGGCTGTCATCCCGGCATGAGCAAGCGGATGGATGGAAGGCAGCAGTAATGGTATCAGAACGGCGACCGCCGCTATGGCTGAAAGTGGAGCGATGAGATTCTGTAATCCCCGCAATGATGAAAAGAATCCAGATACCCAGTAAATCACCGCAGTCAGCCAAACAATGGCCGAAATGGCATTCCCGACACCGAAGCTCAGCACATTATCCATAAACACGGCGTGATAAAGCACCAGACCGTGTACTAGCAGTGGAAGCAGCATTACATACTGCTGCAGCCTCACATTCGGCACTGCTCCTGCAGCAGATGTGTCGGTACGCATGGCTCGCCAGAAATACCATCCGGCAATCCCGTAAAGCAATGAAGCACTGAGATAAGTTAGAATGCTGGGCATTGGCAATCGGTCTGAACAATTGGCGAAGAAGCAGCCAGTCTACTCTTCGTCTGAATAAAGCAGAAGTACTGTCTGGCAGCAAAGTTTAACACAGGGCGTCACTCTCGCCAGCGAATACCGTTTCTACAGGAGCTTACATGTTTGACAATTTAACCGAACGACTTTCCGATGTCATCAAAACGTTGCGTGGTGAGGCACGCCTGACTGAAAGCAATATTCAGGATGCGCTGCGCGAGGTACGCATGGCCCTGATCGAGGCAGATGTAGCCTTGCCGGTCATCAAAATATTCATCGAGCAAGTCAAGCAACGTGCAATCGGTCACGAAGTACTGGACAAACTCTCTCCTGGCCAGGCATTCATCGGTGTTGTTCATGAGGAGCTGGTCGCCATCATGGGCGGCGACAAGGCGGAACTCAATCTGAATGTTGCTCCGCCTGCTGTCATTCTCATGGCAGGGTTGCAAGGTGCCGGTAAAACCACCAGCAGCGGCAAACTGGCGAAATGGTTGATGGATCAGAAGAAAAAGGTCCTGCTGGTGTCCTGCGACGTTTATCGCCCCGCGGCAATCGATCAACTGGCGCTGCTGGCTGAACAAACCGGAGCCGATTTCTTCCCGGTACAAACCGGCCGGCAACCTGCTGAAATCTGTACTGCAGCCCTGGATTTCGCACGTAAGCATCATCATGACGTGGTAATCGTCGATACTGCCGGACGACTGGGTATCGACGAAGCCATGATGCGGGAAATCAGTCAGCTGGAACAATTGCTGAAGCCGGCTGAAACATTGTTTGTCGTCGATGCCATGCAGGGACAGGATGCGGTCAATACCGCCAAAGCCTTTGCAGAAGTACTGCCACTGACTGGTGTAATTCTCACCAAGCTCGATGGTGATGCACGTGGAGGAGCGGCACTTTCTGTCCGGCACATTACCGGCAAACCGATCAAATTTGCCGGTGTCGCTGAAAAGCTGAACGGGCTGGAACCGTTTTATCCCGACCGCATGGCTTCGCGCATCCTGGGTATGGGGGACGTGCTCGGACTGATCGAGGAAGCACAGCGAACATCAGATCAGAAAGAAGCAGAACGCCTGATGAAGAAAATGAAATCAGGCAAGAGTTTCGATCTCAACGATTTCCAGCAACAGTTTCAGCAGATGAAAAAAATGGGCGGCATGAGCGCCATGCTGGAAAAACTGCCTCACCAGTTGAGTCAGGCCGCACAAAACATGAATGTCGATGAAAAAATCATCAACCGTACCGAAGGCATCATCAACTCCATGACACCTCAGGAACGGATCAAGCCGGAGATTATCAAAGCTTCCCGCAAACGTCGAATTGCTGCAGGCTCCGGTGTTTCCGTACAGGAAGTCAATCGCCTACTCTCACAATTCGAGCAAGCACGCAAGATGATGAAAATGATGAATAAAGGTGGTATGGCAAAAATGATGAGAGCAGTCAAGGGAATGCTCCCACACATGCGGTAGATAAACGCCGGTGTAACAGTCCGACGGACATTGATATGCTACCTCCCGGTATCCGGGAGTTGCATAACCCGGTCACCTGCTTTGATCTTGCGCGCTTCAAACCAGGCGGCATCCATCTCGAGCGCATACCGTGCTGCACTGGCAGAACAGTGTGGTGTAAGCGTTTCAGGTATCATCCCGGCCAGATTGAGGATTTTTCCCGTTTCATCCAGAAAAGCGACGCTCAAAGGGATAACGGTGTCCTTCATCCACATGCAGTGAATGCCGGCAACCGGAAAAACAAAGAGCATACCGCTGTCTTCAGGAAGATACGTACGATACATGAGCCCTGTCGTACGAGCAGCAGTCGTATCCGCCAACTCGACGGTGATCACATGATCCAGAATACTGAGTTTCACGACTGGCAGCGATTGATCCTCAGCTTCAGCCGTATTCGACAAACTGCTGACCATCAGCAATACAGCAAGGCAAGATCTCAACATTTACCGGTACTTCCAAACCCCTGTTCTCCGCGCTGACTTGGCTGAAAATTTTCCACGACATTAAAACCGGCCTGTACCACGGGTACGATAACCAGTTGTGCGATCCGCTCCATCGGATCGAGCGTGAATCCTGCCTGACCTCGATTCCAGCAGGAAACCAGGATTTGCCCCTGATAATCTGAATCGATCAGCCCCACGAGATTGCCCAGCACGATTCCATGCTTATGTCCCAGGCCGGAACGAGGCAGAACCATTGCGGCAAAACCGGGATCAGCCAGATGAATGGCAATACCGGACGGGATCAACAGTGTTTCCCCCGGATGGATTTCCATTCTTTCATCGATGCAGGCACGCAAATCGAGGCCGGCCGAGCCCGGTGTGGCATAGCCGGGAAAAACATCTTGCAGACGCGGATCAAGCAGCTTGATATCAACTTGTTTCATTATGATGGGTATATCCCTTACGTTTATCATAGAGATGGGCGATATGCGCCATGACCAACCGGGCTTGTATATTTTTGTTGGCCTTTGGCAGATAGTGCGTCCCTTCGTCATCCAGCAGAATCAGGGAGCTTTCGTTTGAACCAATAGTTTCAACAGCATTATTGGCAACGATCAGCGGCAATTTCTTCCTTTTCCTTTTTTCTGCTGCATATTGTTCGATCGCCTCCGTTTCCGCCGCAAACCCCACACAAAACGGAGGGTTAGGCAGATTGGCGACATACTGCAGAATGTCCGGGTTGGGTACCAAAGTCAGCGTAATATCTGCTACCGTTTTTTTGAGTTTGGAAGGGTGGCATTCAGCCGGACGATAATCGGCAACAGCTGCAACGCTGATAAAAATATCATGACCCTCCACTTCTGCTTTTACGGCAGAGAACATTTCACTGGCACTGACAATGTGGGTCAGCTTATCGACTGCCGGAAAGGGAGGACAAACCGGACCGCATACCAGGGTCACCTGTGCACCGGCCTCAAGTGCTGCCTGTGCAATTGCTATACCGGTTTTCCCGGAACTCAGGTTGGTAAGCCCCCTGACTGCATCCAATGCTTCGAAAGTCGGGCCCGCTGTAACCAGTACCCGCTTACCTGAAAGATATTTAGGCTGAAAAAAGCAGCGAACCTTATCCAGTAAATCTTCCGGTTCGAGCATGCGCCCCTCTCCGATTTCTCCACAGGCCTGGTAGCCACTGCCAGGTCCGAGCACCGTAACGCCATCCTGCCGTAAAGTAGCGAGATTGCGCCGGGTGGCAGCATTTTCCCACATCTGTACATTCATGGCAGGTGCTATCAGCAATGGACAATCTCGTGCCAGACAAAGCGCAGACAGCAAGTCATCTGCCAGACCATGCGCGATCTTGGCAATAAAGTCGGCACTTGCCGGTGCAATCAGAAGCGCATCCACCTCCCGGGAAAGATTGATATGCGCCATGCCGTTCAACATACCGGTATCCCAAAGTTCAGTAAATACCTGTCTGCCCGTAAGCCCCTGCAACGTAGCCGTACCGACGAACCGGCAGGCAGATTCAGTCATCACAACCTGTACTTCAACCCCTTCCTGCATCAGGAGCCGGACCAGCTCCGCTGCTTTGTAGGCAGCAATACCGCCCGTTATACCCAGCAACAGACGTTTTCCTGCAAGCGCATCAACCAGAATCATATTAAGCAATAGATATATTTATATTCAGATAGTTACATTATTTTTTCAGTAAAAGAATAAAACAGCCATTCATTTTTGGCTGGAATGACCGTTCCACTCACATCACTGGGGTCAAGCGTATTCACTTTTACAGGATTCATTCAAACATGGCAATTTCTGACTGGCCGGAGGCTGAGCGCCCGCGGGAGAAACTGATCGAGAAAGGTGCCGCCGCCCTTTCAGATGCGGAATTACTGGCTATTTTTCTGCGTACTGGCATTACCGGGGTCAGCGCTGTCGAGCTGGCTCGCAAGCTGCTGACTCATTTCGGCAGTCTGACAAAATTATGTGCTGCAAGCCTGCACGAATTCAGCGAGCTGCCTGGAATGGGACCGGCAAAATTTGCACAACTGCAAGCAGTCATGGAAATGGCAAAACGCGCATTAGCGGAAGAGCTCAAGAATGGTGACATCATGGATTCTCCGCAATCCGTACGCAACTATCTTTGTCTGAGCCTGAAAGGAAAACCATACGAAGTTTTTGTCGGTATTTTTCTGGATGCCAGACATCGAACGATCGTTACCGAAGAATTATTCAACGGTACATTGACACAAGCCAGTGTTTATCCGCGTGAAGTTGTCAAACGTGCCCTCTATCACAACGCAGCAGCTATGATTTTTGCACACAATCATCCTTCTGGAATCGCTGAACCCAGTACAGCAGATGAGATATTGACCCAATCCCTCAAACAGGCACTGGCACTGGTGGATGTGAAGGTACTCGATCATTTTGTCATCGGCAGCAGTGAAGTCGTGTCATTTGCGGAACGTGGCCTAATTTAAATTGAAAAACATATCCATACAAGCTATTATGTTGGGCTTCGGTATTTTAATCACAGGAGTTATGTAACATGGCGCGTGTATGTCAAGTCACGGGGAAGCGCCCCATGAGTGGTCATAATGTCTCTCATGCCAACAATAAAACCAAACGCCGCTTTCTGCCAAACCTTCAATCACGCCGCTTCTGGCTGGAAAGCGAAAATCGCTGGATACGTTTGCGCCTTACCAACGCTGCGTTACGTACCGTTGATAAAAACGGTATTGATTCAGTAGTTGCCGACATGCGCGCACGCGGAGAGCGTGTCTGATTAGCGCTCTGCAAAACAAACAGAGAAAGGTATATCTATGCGCGAGAAAATAAAATTGGAATCCTCAGCAGGAACAGGTCATTTTTATACTACGACCAAAAACAAACGTGCCAACCCGGAGAAACTGGAAATCAAAAAATTTGATCCGGTAGCTAGGAAGCATGTAACCTACAAAGAGACAAAACTTAAATAAAGTATTTCGTAAGTTAGTCCTAATAAACAAAAAACCCGCGGACGCGGGTTTTTTGTTGTGACCTGACTCTAGTCTAGGCCATGGCATAGCATCGTAATCTGCGGGAGAATTTCTCCAGTAATTCAATACCACTTTCTTCCGCACGACGACACCAATCCTCCAGTTGCTTAAGCAACTCATCCTTGGTTGCTGCAGAACGTTCCCATATCAAAGACAGTTCTTCTCTCATGCGATAAAGCTTATCCAGCTTCTGAGCATGGCTTAATACCGTCTCCAGCTTAGTACGTTCCTCCTCTTTCAAGGTCTTGGCGTCAGCCAGCACCCAGTTTCTCAAAGTCAAACCATCCACACCATTTTCAATTGCAGCCTGCTGCAAATGCACCAGCTCATTCTTAAGTGCGATCTTCAATGATTTGGTGTATTTCGCCAGAATCTCATACCGGTGGGAAATAACCGCCTGTAATGTTTCCAGATCACATTCGGTTTTGGCTTTATTCAACTGCAACTTGGGAGCTATTTTCTTCACTCGTGCCAGTCCCATCATTTCCAGTATCCGGATATACATCCAGCCAATATCGAATTCATACCACTTGTTGGATAATCTGGCAGAAGTCGGATAGGCATGATGGTTGTTATGCAACTCTTCCCCACCGATCAGGATTCCCCACGGAACGATATTACGACTGGCATCCTCCGAGCGGAAATTGCGATAGCCCCAGTAGTGTCCGATACCATTTATGACACCCGCAGCCATCACTGGCGTCCACATCATTTGCACAGCCCAGATCGTCAACCCAAGCGGGCCAAATAAAATCACATTGATAATCAGCATAGACGCAATACCAGCCACACTATGTTTGGTATATACATTGCGCTCTATCCAGTCATCAGGAGTACCATGTCCATAACGGTCGAGTGTCTCCTGATTCTTGGTCTCAACTTTGTACAGCTCTGCACCCTCACCCAATACCTTTTTTATACCAAAGACCTGTGGGCTGTGAGGATCATCCACGGTTTCACATTTTGCATGATGTTTCCGGTGAACTGCTGCCCATTCCTTGGTTACCATGCCGGTTGTCAGCCACAGCCAGAAACGAAAGAAATGACTGGGTATAGGGTGTAACTCAAGTGACCGATGTGCCTGATAACGATGCAGAAAAATGGTGATACTGGCAATCGTTATGTGGGTAAATACCAGCGCCACAACAATATAGCCCCACCAGGGCAGATCAATGAGTCCATTCATCAATATTGATGCGATGTCGTCCATATTTGTAACTATCCTCCTCGCTATTTACAATTTTATACCACTTCAATCTAAAGAGATGTCTCTCATAAGTCAAGAAAATTAACAATATTTTCAAGTATAACCGGATAAAAATTTGTATTTCCCAATACGGATCAGAAACACAATCAATGCGCCTGATCCCAGTTTTTTCCGATACCTGTCTGAACTTTCAGCGGCACATCCAGTTTGAGAACATTTTCCATCAGTCGAGGCAGATTTTCCTTGATTACTGGTAATTCATCCACAAGCACCTCCAACACCAGCTCGTCATGAACCTGCATGATCAGTTTACTCTGGAGTTGTGCTTCGGCCAGCCATCGATGTACGGAGATCATGGCCAGTTTGATGATATCTGCGGCAGTCCCCTGCATCGGCGCATTGATTGCCGCCCGTTCAGCTCCCATCTGGCGATTACGCTGATTACTGCGGATATCGGATAATTGCAATCTTCTCCCCAGGACGGTTTCGACATACCCGTGCTGCTTTGCAAGTTCTCTCGTACGCTGCATATAATCCGCCACACCCGGGTAACGCGCAAAATAGCGGTCGATAAAAGTACGGGCAGCCGTACGCTCTATACCCAGTTGAGTGGCAAGCCCGAATTCAGACATGCCATAAATCAGACCAAAGTTGATAACTTTGGCGTAACGGCGCTGCTCTGGATTTACCTGCTCAACAGGAACACCAAACACCTCGGCAGCCGTGGCACGATGGATATCCTGTCCTTCAGAAAAAGCGTGTATCAGCCCTGCATCCCCGGAAATATGCGCCATGATGCGCAGCTCGATCTGCGAATAATCTGCTGACATAATAAGCCAGCCATCCGGCGCGATGAATGCCTCACGGATACGCCTACCTTCCGGTGTACGCACCGGAATATTCTGCAAATTCGGATCGTTACTTGCCAGACGGCCGGTAACGGCAACCGCCTGCGCATAATGGGTATGTACACGGCCGGTTTGCTTGTTCACCATCTGCGGCAATTTATCGATATAAGTCGATTTGAGCTTGGCAAGGCCCCGATAATCCAGCAAAACCTTAGGCAGCGGGTAATCCGATGCCAACCTTTGCAGCACTTCTTCATCAGTGGATGGCACCCCTTTGGGTGTTTTCTTGATGACCGGCAATTTGTGCTGACCGAACAATATTTCTTGTATCTGCTTAGTTGAATTCAGATTGAAAGCATGACCAGCGAGGGAATGCGCCTGCTGTTCAAGCGCAACCAACTGCTGCGTCAGCTCACCACTCTGCACCCGTAGTAAATCGGTATCAAGCAGTACGCCATTACGTTCGATCCGGAACAGGACTTCCAGTAACGGTATTTCGATCTGCTGATAAATATACTCAAGATGGGCATCCTGACTGATTACCGGGTATAAAACCCGATGCAGGCGCAAAGGGATATCCGCATCTTCAGCTGCATAGATCCCCGCCCGATGAATTTCCACCTGCTCGAACCCGATACGTTTCGCTCCCTTACCGGTTACTTCATCATAGCTGATGGTTTGTATGCCTAGATGCCGGCTGGCCAGACTGTCCAGATCATGCGACAAATGGGATTCCAGTACATACGATTGCAGCAGGGTATCGTGTACGATCCCGTTCAGCATTACTCCATGATTGGCAAACACATGCCTGTCGTATTTCAGATTTTGTCCGATCTTGAGTTTCTCGTCACTCTCCAGCCAGGGCTTCAGCCGTTGCAACACCTGTTCACGATTCAGTTGCGAAGGTACACCCGGGTAATGATGGGCAAGCGGTATATAAGCTGCTTGCCCCGGCTCCATACAAAACGAGAGCCCTACCAGCTTTGCTTCCATTGGATTCAGACTGGTCGTTTCGGTATCGATCGAAACCAGCTCGGCAGATTCACATTGCGCCAGCCAGTCACCCAGTTGCGCATCAGTCAGAATAATCTGATAGTCACGCCCATCATCATTTTCTCCCTCTGGTACCGATGGATCATCCACTATCGCAGCCATAACACTTGACTCGGCTTTCTCATTTTTCTCCGGACCAGGCTGTTTGAGTTCGCGCAACCAGCTCCGGAATTCGAGATGCTCGTAGAGTTCTGTCAGCCTGGCTGTATCGGGCGGAACGGCAACCAGATCCTGCCAGTCCATTGCAAGGGGGACATCACATTTGATCGTCAGCAGTTTTCTTGAAACCTTCAGCCAATCCAGCGCCTTGCGCAGATTTTCACCCACCACACCCTTTATCTCATCCGCGTGCGCAATCAGATCATCCAGCGTGCCATATTGATCGAGCCACTTCACCGCAGTTTTAGGGCCTACTTTCTCCACCCCGGGAATATTGTCCACGCTATCCCCCACCAGCGCCAGAAAGTCGATGATCTGTGCAGGTGTCACACCAAATTTTTGCAGAATACCTGATTCATCCAGTGATTCGTTATTCATGGTGTTCACCAGCCAGATGCCTGGCCTGACCAGTTGTGCAATATCCTTATCGCCCGTTGCGATCACACATTGCGCCTGCCTGGCGATTGCACGTTCCACCAGCGTTCCGATAACATCATCGGCCTCAACACCCTCCTCTATCAGCAGCGGCCAGCCCATCGCCCGGATACAGGCATACAAGGGACCGATCTGGCAGACCAGATCTTCCGGCATCGGCGGGCGGTGTGCTTTATATTGCGGGTAAATATCGTCCCGGAATGTTTTACCTTTTGCGTCAAACACACACGCGCTATAATCTGGCCGGTATTCCTTATGCAGGCGACGCAGCATATTCAGCACGCCATAGATTGCACCAGTAGGTTCATTAAGGCGGTTACGCAAATCGGGCAGGGCATGAAAAGCACGATACAGGTAGGAAGAACCGTCGACTAGCAGAAGTGTTTTCATCAAACAAGGACCTCTATGAGCTTGCAAGCAAAATTATCGGATGCCCTCACCTTGGAGAAACCCTGGTCAGCCCGGGAATCATGGCGGGTTTTCGGAATTGTGGCGGAATTTGTCGAAGGCACGGAACGACTCGAATGTATCCAGCCTGCCATCAGTATTTTTGGCAGCGCCAGAACCCCTCCTGACCATCCGCATTATAAATTAACCGAAGCGATCGCAAGGCAATTGTCGGATGCCGGATTTTCGGTCATCTCTGGTGGTGGGCCGGGTATCATGGAAGCAGCCAACAAAGGTGCTTTTTATGGCAAATCTCCCAGTGTGGGGTTGAACATTCAGCTTCCACACGAGCAGCACCGTAATGTTTATCAGGATATCAGCCAGACTTTCCGCCACTTCTTTGCCCGCAAGTATATGTTCATCAAGTTTGCAACTGCCTATGTCGTGATGCCGGGCGGATTCGGAACGCTGGATGAGCTGATGGAAGCATTGACACTCGTCCAGACCGGCAAAACCCGCAAGATGCCGATCATTCTGGTTTGTTCAGATTTCTGGACAGGAGTGATCGACTGGTTTCGACAGGTACTTGTCCAACATGACTTCATTTCATCAGAAGACATGGATCTCATTCAAATTGTGGATGAACCGTCCCAGGTCGTAGATGCAATCTTCCGTTATTATGAAACTTCAGGATTTGAGCCCTCTGCTGCTGAGCGCAACATACAGCTCAATCTTTAGCACCAGCAGATTCATATCACTAGAGAACATCAGAATATTCCAACTTTCCGGTAATCAGCATGAGGTCAACAACGCTTTTATTTTTCTGCAGCAACCTGGTCTGGATATCGCCCCTGACGTGGGCGCAAACCAGCCAGCAACCGGATAATCTGATTCCATTGCCGGAAATTCCCGAATCTCCTTCTGCCGGGGAAGAAAACGGCCTTCCTCCCGAACTGGGACTGGATCCATCTCTGGAGCCGGAAATAACGATTCACGAAGGAAAAGACAAAACGATGATTGAAGAGTATCGCGTCAATGGCGAGCTGTATGTCATCAAAATCACCCCCCGGATCGGCAAACCTTATTATCTGCTGAATCGGCGCAGTGCTGTCGGGATGCCTCACCGGGGAGATATGGAATCGGGTGTAAGTGTTCCGATGTGGCAGATTTACCGCTTCTGAGCAAGAGTCAGGGCCCAAGCATCTTTCATCAAACCTGCCTGTTTGTTGACCGCCTTCTCAAACCAACTTTCAACGCTTCATTCATGTCTGTTTTCACCCCGGTTACCAAAGAACAGCTTGCTGTCTGGCTGAAAAATTACTCACTTGGATCACTGATCGACTTGCAGGGTATTTCATCCGGTATTGAAAATACCAATTATTTGGTCACCACTACACAAGACAAATTCATTCTCACTCTGTTCGAGAAGCTGACCAGTACCGAGCTGCCCTTCTATCTCAACCTGATGGCGCATCTCTCCGAGCAAAGCATTCCCTGCCCCAGGCCCGTTGAATCACAAAACCACCGCCTGCTGGGGCAGTTGAACGGCAAACCAGCCTGTATCGTGACCTTCCTTCCCGGACGATCCATGGTACAAGTCGCAGAAAAACAATGTGCACAAGTCGGTGAAATGCTTGCCAGAATGCATCTGGCTGGCCGAAACTACTCCGGCTGGAATCAAAACCCGCGCGGATTGAATTGGTGGCAGACTACGGCCGAAACAGTCATGCCTTTCCTTTCCTCTTCCGAGCAGAATCTGCTCGATGAAGAATTGCAATTCCAAGCGGCACAGATGACTGCCAACCTCCCGCAGAGTGTCATACATGCTGATCTTTTCCGGGATAACGTCCTGTTCACATCCGACGGCATTGGCGGTGTCATCGATTTTTATTTTGCCTGTAACGACACGCTGCTCTACGATCTGGCGATTACAGCCAATGACTGGTGCACGCTTACAGATGGCATAATGGACAAAACACGGATGCACGCCCTCGTAACGGCCTACCATGCTGTACGGCCATTGACGGCTGATGAACATTCCGCCTGGCCAGCCATGCTGCGCGCAGGTGCACTGCGCTTCTGGCTATCGCGTCTGTATGACTACTATCTTCCCCGCCCCGGGGAACTGACACATAAAAAAGATCCGGGTCACTTCAAAAGAATTCTGGAACATCACCTGAGCAATCCGGGTGTATTACCCTCTTTTCAGGCCTGAGGCGGATAGATCAGAATTATCATTCAGTACACCCGGTCAGGTGACGACTGCCTTTCTCACCTGTATCCTGTAAACAATCAGGTTTTTGACAGACTTACTTCAAATTACTGGAGAACGACGGATGGAAGCGCGATACGTACGCGGCAGACAGGGCTTACAGTGGATTCTGAGTGGCTTTTACTTTTTTCGTATGGCGCCACTCAACTGGATACTCTTATGCTTCACCTATTTACTCATTGGTATCACACTGGGACTCATCCCGTTGCTGGGCAGTTTCATCGGTATATTGACCGTGCCCGTCTTCGTAGCCGGGATCATGGTCGGGTGTAGGAAACTGGATCTGAGCGGCAAGCTCGAACTGGAATACCTGTTTTACGGATTCAAAAAATACACGGTACCTCTCATCACAATCGGTGGAGTTTATCTGATCGGCGATATTCTGATTACCGGTATTTTCATGCTGCTTGGGGGAGATGCAGTCGTTGATATGTGGCTGCACGGCAAACGATTCAGCGAAAATGAATTACCCGGCGTCATGGATGATCTGCTGTTTGCCTCATTGCTTTGCCTGTTGCTCGCCATTCCGCTGATGATGTCGATCTGGTTTGCACCCATGCTGGTAGTCTTTGAGAACATGCCTCCGCTCATCGCCATACGCAAAAGTTTCTTTGCGTGCCTGAAAAATCTCTTTGCTTTCCAGATTTATATGGCCATCTTGTTTGTTCTTGGAATGTTGGCAGCGATGCTTTACGGGTTGGGTTTCATCATCTGGTTCCCGGTCGCATTTGCTTCCGTTTACGTCAGTTACAAAGACATCTTTCACTACGAACAGGATGAAGATACTCAGCCCAAATCAGATGAGCCAAGTACTGAAGAAAACAAAGAAGATTCCAGCCAAACCAATGAACACTGAGCCGAGCCCAGGATCCGGTTTACAAGGAAGATCCATCAGAAAAACTGGCAGCAGCCTGTTTTCAGATCGGTAGCTATACAACTGCCGTTACAGGGGCTCCAGTTTTGCATAAGCAAGCGAGAGCCATTTTGTACCTGCCTGGTGAAAATTCACCTGGATCCGCATATCCGTCCCGCTACCCTCATAATTCAGGATAATACCCGTGCCAAATTTGGCATGCGATACTTGCTGGCCGACGTGAAAACCTGCGCTATTCAGCCCTGATGATGTCATTCCGACTGCTGCTGCCATCGTACTCCTGCCTTTCTGACTGCTATTTATAGTGCTGGCAACGGTTTGTCCTGTTCCCGACACCCCCTGACGAAAACTTCTTCCGGAAAAATCGGAGCGCAGCCTCTTCAAAAGATCTTGTGGGATTTCATCAATAAAGCGGGAAGGTATGTTCACACGCACCTGACCATGCAACATGCGGCTCTCGGCGTAACTCAGATACAGGCGCTGCCGGGCACGTGTCATTGCCACATACATCAGACGCCTTTCTTCTTCCAGACCATCAGGCTCATTCCGGCTGTTTTCATGGGGAAACAGACCTTCCTCCAGACCGCTGATGAATACCGAATGAAATTCCAGTCCTTTTGCAGCATGTACTGTCATCAGCTGAACCGCATCCTGATAACCTTCCGCCTGATGCTCACCCCCTTCGAGCGAAGCATGTGCCAAAAAAGCAGTAAGACTGTCATCTTCGGACTCATGCACAAAACTGGTCGCGGCATTGATCAGCTCCTTGAGATTCTCCAGGCGCTCGCCACCTTCACGTTCAGCCTGATAATGTGCTGCCAGCCCGCTCTGATCGATCACACGCCGGATAATTTCCGGTAACGGCAAGCCCTCGCCATCCTGCTGCATGGATAAAACCAGGCTGACAAAACCTGCTATTCCTCTCCCGGGCTGGCTGTTCCTGGTGGCAACCGCTTTCCCTCCCTCATATACCTTGAATGCTGCCTGCCACAGACTGGTGCCGAGCATCGCAGCCTGATCCTGTAACTGTTCCAATGTACGTGCACCAATTCCTCTGGGAGGAAAATTAATGATCCGCAACAGGGCATTGTCATCATCCGGTAAAGCGATCAGTCGTAAATAGGCCAAAGCATGTTTTACTTCCTGACGATCGAAGAAACGCATACCGCCATAAACACGATAGGAAACAGATGCATTGAACAAACCATGCTCCAGCACCCGTGATTGCGCATTGGAACGATAGAGCAGGGCAATATCAGAAAGAGCCAGGCCATCGGCATGCAGTGCCTTGATTTCATCAATGATGAAACTGGTTTCATCCATATCTGTGGCGGCATGATATACCCGCACCGGTTCACCCTTCCCCGCCGCAGTCCACAAATTCTTACCCAAACGCCCCTTGTTATGTTCGATCAGCGCATTGGCAGCATCCAGAATATTGCCGTGCGAACGATAATTCTGCTCCAGCCTGATGATCTTCGGTACGCTGAAATCCTTTTCGAGATCCCGCATATTCCCGACATGCGCTCCCCGGAACGCGTAGATGCTCTGGTCATCATCCCCGACGGCAAAAATGGCTGCATGCTGCTGCGAACCCGGGCCCGCCAGCAATTTGATCCATTTATACTGCAGGCGATTGGTATCCTGAAATTCATCCACTAATATATGTTCGAAACGACTGCGATAATGATCACGCAGAATTTCATTGCGGCTCAATAATTCATAGCAGCGCAGCAGTAATTCGGCGAAATCGACCGTACCTTCCCGCATACTGACAATTTCGTATGCCTGGTAGCATTCGGCCAGAGTCTGATTGAAACCGCCATGCACATCGACCTGCGAGGCTCGTAATCCCTCTTCTTTGGCATTATTGATAAACCATTGCAGTTGTCTGGGCGGCAACATCTTTTCATCCAGTGATCGTTCCTTCAGCACACGCTTGATGACAGCCAGCTGATCAGCCATATCCAGTATCTGAAATGCCTGTGGCAACCCCGCATCTTCATGATGAGCACGCAGCACGCGGTGACACAAACCATGAAATGTGCCCACCCACATAGCACGAGTGTTGACAGGCAGCATTGCACCGATACGCGCGACCATCTCGCGTGCTGCCTTGTTGGTGAAGGTAACTGCCAGGATATTCTGTGGCCGGGTGCGGCCCGATTGCAACAGATAAGCAATTCGTGTAGTCAGCACCCGGGTTTTACCACTTCCGGCACCTGCCAGCACCAGTGCTGACTGGTGTGACCAGGTGACGGCTTCCAGCTGTTCCGGGTTGAGATCAGTAAGTAATGCAGTCATATAGAAGGGAACAGCCGAATTCCCCCGCCGGCTGTCAGAGTCGACGGGGTCTCAGAAAAACTATTTTTTGCTTTTTGCCACCAGATCCAGAATCAGCGGCGTCAGGATCAGCTCAATCGCCATACCCATTTTACCACCTGGAACAACGATGGTATTGGGACGAGACATGAACGACCCGCTTATCATATTGAGCAGATAAGGGAAATCTGCTCCACGGTGATCACGGAAGCGGATAACCACCATACTTTCGTCCAATGTGGGAATATCCCGTGCAATGAACGGGTTGGATGTATCAACCGTCGGCACACGCTGGAAATTGACATGTGTGCGTGAAAACTGAGGAGTAATGTAATGAACGTAATCATGCATACGGCGCAAAATGGTATGTGTCACCGCCTCGGCCGAATATCCTCTGGCAGCAGTATCACGGTAGATCTTTTGTATCCACTCCAGATTGACGATTGGAACCACACCCACCAGCAGATCGACATACTGACTGACATCAGCCGTATCACTCTTCACTCCGCCATGCAGACCTTCGTAAAACAACAGGTCAGTGCCCGGCTGAATGGACTTCCAGGGTGTGAAGGTACCGGGCTTCTGATTGTAAGGTTGAGCCTCCTGTTCATTATGCAGATAAAGACGAATCTCTCCGGATCCACTTTGGCCATACGACCGGAACAATTCTTCCAGTTTCTCGAATTCATTGGCTTCCGGGCCGAAATGGCTGATAGGACGCCCTCCCCCTTTTTCCGACTCTTCAACTGCCTGTTTCATGGATTCACGGTCATAACGGTGGAAGCTGTCTCCTTCCACCACAGCCACATTCAGCCGCTCGCGCTGAAAAATATGCTCAAAACTTGTCTTGACTGTAGAAGTTCCAGCTCCGGATGATCCGGTTACTGCAATGACAGGGTGCTTCTGCGACATTTGTTTTTATCTCCTCAAATATAAAAAAATAATTTCCCTAAAACCAGCAAACCGCCGTTCCGCAAGTGTATTGCGAACACCTCATTCATTGCTCATACAGCCGTCACCCAATGAGTCTATTTGGTACAGCGGGGATTCTTTCCTGCAGCATTTGCCTGCTGCTGTAATCGTTGCGCCCTTGGCAAATCTGCTTGCAGATTTTGTATACGGGAAGTATGCGAAGGATGTGTGGACAAAAATTCTACCGGTTCTGCTCCCTGGCTGGCCTGTGCCATTTTTTGCCACAATCTTATGCTTTCTGCCGGATTGAATCCGGCCTTGGCCATTAAATCCAGGCCAATCGTATCTGCCTCTGATTCATGCAACCTGCTAAACGGCATGATAACCCCGTATTGCGCACCAATCCCCAGCAGACCGACTGCTGTCTGCCCCAATGCAGATTGGGGTGCGGCAATCGCCTGGATGAGTGAAATTCCCAGATTGGTGCCCGCCTGCTGAGATAAGCGCTCGTTACTGTGGCGCGCCATTACATGTCCGACTTCGTGGCCAATGACTACTGCCAGCTGATCCTGGTTATCCACCAGATTGAGCAGGCCGGTGTGCACACCAATTTTTCCGCCGGGCAACGCAAACGCATTCAGTGATTCATCTTCAAACACGACGACTTCCCATTCTCCTCCCACTTCCCGTGTAATCGCACTGGCCACACAACTTACAAAACGGTTACTTGCCGTATCATGACTGATTTTGTTTTCACGCTTCAGCGTATCAAACGCCTGAAGGCCCATACTGTTCACTTCGGCATCCGGCATAAAAGCAACCTGTGTCCGACCAGTGGGAGAAGTCGCACAAGCGGCGAGAATACAAACAAGCAGGCAGGAAAACAATAACTTTATCTTTGAAATACTCATCACTATCCCTCCCTTAAATCTGGACATGCCCCGGGCATCTGACGTCTGCCAGGGGCAAAAACGCTGCACCGGTCATTGGTGAAATCACACATGAACACATCATTCCCTTGCACCCAGAGCAAGCGCCCGTTTGCGGGATCGTTCCGCAGCTTCTTCGGATAATCGCCGATCAGCCCAACCGGTCAAATGGGTTTGAATGATATTCCCGATCGCCTCGATCCAGAGTGGATGTTCATTGAGACTTGGTATGTAATGAAATTCACCCCCGCCCGCCTCGGTAAAAATCGCTTTTCCTTCCAGTGCAATTTCTTCGAGTGTTTCCAGGCAATCCGAGACGAAGCCAGGACAAACGACATCGACTCGCCCGGTTTTCTGTTTACCCAACTCTGCCAGAATTTCCGCAGTATAAGGTCCCAACCATTGCGCAAAACCAAAACGAGACTGAAAACATATCTGATAGCGATCATCCGCCAGTTCCAGTGCTTCAGCCAGCAATCGCCCGGTTTTCTGACACTCGCAATGATAGGGATCACCCATCTCCAATGTTTTACGCGGCACGCCATGAAAACTGATGATCAGTTTGTCAGGCTGGCCGTGTTTTTCCCAATAATCACGAACATTCTGTGCCAGTGCTGCAATATAACCCGGATCATCGTGGTAATGCCTGACAGTGCGAATATCAGGAATATTACGCATTTTCCTCAATTCGGAGAAAACACCGTCCAGCACACAACCGGTACTGCTGGCAGCGTATTGGGGAAATAGCGGTAATACCAGAATACGGTCACAGCCTTGTACTTTCATCTGCTGCAATTTTTCCGCAATGGACGGATTGCCAATAATCATCGCATATTCAACCACCAGCGAAGAATCAGCCTGCTGCTCCAGTAAAGCGGCTACCAGTGCCGTCTGGCGCGCAGTATGCACTCTCAGGGGAGAACCTTCGGATGTCCAGATCTGCTCATACTTTTTGGCAGACTTGGCCGGCCGGACATTGAGAATGATGCCATTCAGAATGAACCACCACAGCCAGCGTGGAAATTCGACGATACGCGGCTCGCTCAGAAACTGCTTCAGATAAGCTCTCAGTGCTTTGGCAGTCGGCGCATCCGGCGTACCCAGATTGATCATCAGAACACCGATCTTGCCGACCGAACCATGGCGATAAGCGGGTTCCGGTAACATTCGAGTCATAAGTAGAATGAAGTAAACAGGCTATTACGACAGATTGCTCGAAAGCAGCTTGGCGGTAATATCCACGATAGGAATGATACGTTCATAAGCCATGCGCCGCGGGCCGATCACGCCAACCGTGCCGACAATTTTTCCTTCCATTTCATAAGGTGCAGTAACGACACTGACCTCTTCCAGCATCGTTTCATCCGACTCTCCCCCGATGAAGATCTTCACCCCGTGTGCCTGACGGCTCAGCTCCATCAGTTGTAACAGTTTGGATTTTCGCTCAAACATTTCGAACAGACTTTTCAAGCTGGAAAGATTATCTGATAAATCGCGCACGTCAAACAGCCTGTGTTCTCCAGCAATTACCACTGCTTCGCTGCTTTCCTGCAAGGCATCATTGCCTATTTCAATTGCTGCATTCATGAGACCGGTCATATCCCGACGCAATTGTGTCAACTCGCGCTGGAGCCCTGAGCGAATTTCTTCCAGCGTACAACCGGCATAGTGCTGATTGAGAAAATTTCCGGCCTCGATCAGATCAGACTGACTGTAAGCAGTTTCCGTAAGAATGATACGATTCTGGACATCACCTTCCGGTGTCACCAGAATCAGAAGAATCCGTTTTTCAGTCAGTGCCACAAATTCTATATGGCGAAAAACTGCGCCTCCCATCCGTTTAGGTGTGACCACCACGCCTACAAATCGGGTCAGCTCTGAAAGCAGACGAGAAGTAACATTCATCAAATGGGTGGGGTTGTTCGGATGCAGCTGGTTCTCCAGCAAAGTAATCTGCTCATTATCCAGTGACTTGACCACCAGCAGGGTATCGACGAAAAAGCGATAACCCAGCGTGGTAGGCATGCGCCCGGCCGATGTATGCGGACTGGAGACATACCCCATTTCTTCGAGGTCAGTCATCACATTGCGGATCGTGGCCGGACTCAGGTCCAATCCGGAAAACTTGGCGAGTGAGCGTGAACCGACTGGCTGACCTTCATGAATATAACGTTCAACCAGGGTTTTTAGCAGAATTTTCTCGCGTTCGTTAAGCATTTATCTATTCTACACGAATCAGCCCTGCTACAAGTGGGGTTGGTCTGAAGCTGAAATCCCTTGGTTTCATGGATAGCGTAATACTACTTCTCGGCTGATTTCTACCTTTTTTGGCATGGGCTGCGGTAATATCCGATCCTTACGATCACCTAGAATCAGCCGGATCGCCTGAAACAGAAATCCAGGTATTTTTAACCGCTCCGACCTCTTATCACTAATGGACAGCGCCTTATTCAAAACGATTGCTCTGATCGGGAAACACAAAAATCCCGATATCGTGATTCCCCTGCTGAGTCTGGCAGAGTATCTGACCGACCGAGGTATCAGTGTGGTACTGGACTCTCTGACCGCCGCCCATATCAGTAACAGCAGGTACCCTATACTGACACTGGAAGAAATCGGTAAACAGGCAGACCTTGCAATCGTGCTGGGAGGTGACGGAACGATGCTCAACATTGCCCGTGCACTCGTTCCGTTCAGTGTTCCACTGATCGGCATCAACCAGGGAAGATTGGGGTTCTTGACTGATCTTACAGCCGATACCATGCACGAAACCCTGAATGACATGCTGGCAGGCCAGTTCGTCGTGGAAAACCGCATGCTGCTGACCGTCGAAGTTACACGCAATGGAGAAAGTGTCTTCAAAGAACTGGCTTTCAATGATGTGGTACTTCACCGGGGTATCAGCAGCGGTATGATCGAACTTGAAGTCCACATCAACGGTGAGTATGTTTATTCTTTACGATCGGACGGCCTGATCATTGCGACACCCACCGGATCGACAGCTTACGCGCTTTCCTCCGGCGGGCCGATCCTGCATCCCGGTCTCAACCTGATGACACTGGTGCCGATCTGCCCACATACCCTCAGCAACCGCCCCATCGTAATCGGCGCAGATGCAACCATCGAAATCAAAGTTCATTTCACGACCGAGATAAAAATCTACACAGACAGCCATTCCTGGTTCGATCTGAGTGAACATGACAGAGTATTCATTCAACGCTGTCCGGAAACCATCAAACTCCTGCACCCCGTCCACCACAGTTACTACCGTATGTTGCGAGAAAAACTCGGCTGGAGCGGTATTCTTCAAAAAAACAGCCGGTAGTCTCCATGCTGCAAAATCTGTCTATTCGCAATTTCATCATCGTTGACCATATTGATCTGCATTTCAAATCAGGTTTTACAGTTCTGACTGGCGAAACCGGCGCAGGAAAATCCATTCTGATCGATGCGCTGGAACTCGTACTGGGAAGACGGGCTGATACGAGTCAAATCAGATATGGCTGTAAACGTGCTGAAATTACTGCACAATTCTCCGTAAACACTATCCCTGCTTTACAGGAATGGTTAGTGGAAAATGCACTGGAAGATGAAACCGGTATATGTCTGTTGCGCAAAATCATGGAATCGGGTGGACGTTCACGCAACTTCATCAACGGACACCCTGCCACCCTCCAGCAATTACGCACGGTTGGTGAATGGCTGGTCGATATTCACGGCCAGCATGCCCATCAGTTGCTGATGCACGGCCACAAGCAATGTGAATTGCTCGATGCCTGGGCAGGTGAATCGGATCTTGCCCGGGAAGTAGCCTCCGCTTACCGGCACTGGCAGGATCTGTGCCAGCAAAGACTCGCATGGGAACAGCACAGCGAACAAAATTTGCAGGAGCACGAAACCCTGACATGGCAACTCCAGGAACTAACCGCCCTGAATTTCTCACTGGAAGAATGGGAAAATCTGCAAATCGAACATAATCGGCTGACACATACTGCAAGCCTGCTGGAAACCGCACAATTCAGCCTGGAATCATTATCGGAAAATGAAACGGCGGTACTGACGCAACTCAGCACGGTGCTCACCCGCCTGAACAGCCTGACCGATATCGACAACACACTCGAACCCCTCTGCAGCCAGTTGCAATCAGCCCAAATACAACTGCAGGAAATCGTATATGAATTGAAACGTTATCAGCAGCACCTTGATATCGACCCCCGCAGACTGCAGGAAACAGAAACACGCATTGCAGCCATTCATGGAACAGCCAGAAAATACCGTATCATGCCGGAAATACTACCGGATTTACTGGAAACAACCAGACAACGCCTGGAATCATTGGGAAATGCAGCAAGCGGCGAAGCACTGATGAAAGCAGAGAAATCTGCCAGGAATAATTTTGAAAATCTCGCCGCCAGGTTGAGTCAGGCAAGGCAGCATGCCGCAGATCAATTGTCTGGCTTGGTCACGGAAACCATGCAAACTCTGGCAATGGCAGGAGGCCGCTTCAATGTGGCATTGATCCCGATACCCTCGGGTAATCTGCACGGCATGGAACAGATCGAGTTTCAGGTGTCGGCCCACCGGGATCTGCCCTTACGCCCGCTGAATAAAGTAGCCTCCGGCGGTGAACTCTCACGTATCAGCCTGGCAATCCAGGTCATTACCAGCAAAGCCGGCACTGTCCCCACCCTGATTTTCGATGAAGTCGATACCGGAATAGGCGGGCGCATTGCCGCAATAGTAGGCAAATTGCTCCAGCAACTGGGAAAAACACGACAGGTAATGAGCATCACACATCTCCCACAAGTTGCAGCCAGAGGAGATCATCACTGGCGCGTATCCAAAACCTCCGGGACAGAAGATGAGCAACTGCCGGCAAGCCATATTTCAGAATTGGATGCAGCAGAAAGAACCGAAGAAATTGCCCGGATGCTGGGCGGTGAAAATCTGACTGCCGCCACGCGCCAGCACGCAGCAGAAATGCTGGGATACGATAAACAGAATCAATCGACTTGAGCAGGCGGAATCCGGCTCTGAAAATAAAACTACTCCGTACTCTCCTGTTGCCCTTTGGATTCCTCGGCGGAAGCAACGTATGTGATCAGCTCCGGTTGAGAAGTCTCGGTACGGACCATTTTCCCCTCAATAACCGCTCCCTGATGAATTTTGATGGTTTTATAGAAAATATCCCCGCTAATTTTCGCTGCGGGCTGCAGTTCGAGGCTTTCATCGCAATGAATCGGCCCTCTCACTGTGCCATTGATGACGATATACGGCACTTTGATTTTTCCTTCGACCATCCCCTGCTCACTGAGCACCAGCAAGGAATGTTGTTTACCATTTGCCGACACGATGCTGCCACAAATACGACCATCCACACGCAGCCCGCCAGAAAAATGAATATCGCCAGTAATTACGGTGCCTTCCCCAATCAATGTATTGATATCACTGACTATTTTATGTTTTCTTCCGAACATGCTCCGATTCCTTTAAAGGTAACTGGATCGTCTTCGTTAATACTGCCTTACTCGAGCCGTTCTCATAAATAAAAACCTGCAGACTCTTCACTACCGTATCTGCCGGTATCTGGAAACTTTTCTCCAACCTGTGATAAAAGCGAAAATTGATAGGAAACTCTTTGGAAGCATTCTCATCCACGAGTGAGATGAACTTCTCCTCACCATTTTGAAGCAACCCAACCACAAATTCGAGCTTGCCACTGAATTCTTTTAAACGCTGGCCTCCCTGAGCAAGCAACAATGTATACAGATACTCACCTGGGAGTTGGCCCGCTTCCAATGAAAAACGGTAAATGATAAGTTCCACATTGGAGGATTCCTCATTTCCGGAAATCATCTGCTGGAACAAGGTTAAATCCTCCCTCAGCCGCTCATTTTCCTCATCCAGAGATTTGACCTGCTTTACCAGGTCCGCACGAGTAGCATTACCGATCTGCAACTGTCTGACAAGCTCCGCAAGCTGCGAACAAAGCGCGGTATCGTATTTTTCCAGGCAGCTGTTCGATTCAAGGATTTGCTCGAGCACGGGATCAGCCGTAACCGTAATGTTACCGGCCGGCTGAGCTGTACTTTGCCCGATGACATACATTCCATAGGCCAACAGGGCTATCAGCAACAACCCGACAAATGACATCAGCAAACGCCGGTACCAGGGAACATGAGGGCGCACAACCAGCTTAGGTGCGCTGATGCTTTGTCTGTTATGCAGCAATTTTCTCCCCTGGCTCCTGGAAATTTCTGAAAGGCTTACGCTTGCACTATTCGCAACACGATATTTCTTCAGCTACTTCACTTATCAGTACACTGACTAAGGCAGCAGCGGAACATGCCGGATACCGGTCGTTTCCGGTAATCCATACATAATATTCATGTTCTGAACGGCCTGGCCGGCAGCACCTTTAACCAAATTATCGGTAACCGAGAGTATCACTGCGGTATCACCATTCCCCGGACGATGAACTGCAATCCGGCAAAAATTTGAACCACGTACCGAGCGGGTTTCCGGATGGCTGCCGGCAGGAAGCACATCGACAAAGGGCTCATTGGCATAACGGTTTTCATACAGGGTTTGCAAATCGACATCTCTGGTCAGCCTTGCGTAGAGTGTGGCATGAATCCCCCGGATCATCGGAGTCAGGTGAGGCACGAAGGTCAATCCGATCGGCCCATTCGATCTCTCGGACAGTCCCTGCCTGATTTCGGGCAAATGGCGATGTCCTGGCACAGCATAAGATTTGAAGTTATCTGATGCTTCCGCATATAAGGTATGTATTTCGGCTTTGCGACCTGCTCCGGAAACACCTGATTTGGTATCTGCAATCAGATGATCCGCATCTACTGCCCCCGCTTCGATCAGCGGAATAAAACCCAACTGCACTGCGGTTGGATAGCAACCGGGGTTGGCAATCAATCGTGCATTCCGGATTTTTTCCCGGTTGACTTCAGGCAAACCGTAAACGGCTTCGGCTACCAGCTCAGGAGCGGCATGCGTCATGCCATACCATTTTTCCCACTCAGCGACATCCTTGATACGAAAATCAGCAGCCAGGTCAATCACTTTTATTCCTGAATCGAGTAAAGCTTTTGCCTGCTGCATGGCAATCCCATTGGGAGTTGCAAAAAAAACGACATCACACTTGCTGAAATCCACTTTCGCCGGATCACTGAACTTGAGCGCAATCTGCCCGCGTAAACTGGAAAAAAGTTCATCCACTCCCGTACCCGCTTCCTGTCGGGATGTAATGACTTTAAGTTTGACTTTCGGATGCTGTACGAGAATACGTAACAGCTCGACGCCTGTATAACCTGTTCCACCTACAATGCCAGCATTGATCATCTCTGAGAAATAACGACCAGAAAGTTAATTATCCACCAAGGAATAGCAGATACCCGTTACTGCGTGCCACATACAAAATCCGATACAAAAAAGCCGCCCATGAAATGGCGGCTTTCCAGCATATTCTGAAAATAATGGCGATCAACGTTTGGAAAACTGCTTGCGACGCCTCGCTTTACGTAAACCAACCTTTTTCCGCTCTACTTCACGCGCATCTCTTGTCACAAAACCAGCTTTGCTCAGAATCGGTTTCAGTGTCTCATCATAACCGATCAGCGCACGGGTGATACCATGTCTGACTGCTCCGGCCTGCCCTGACTCACCCCCCCCGTGAATATTGACCATGATATCCAGATTAGAGGTATTTCCAGTCAGTTCCAGAGGCTGGCGGATAATCATCCGCCCTGTTTCGCGGGAAAAATATTCATCAGCAGGTTTATGATTTACTGTGATGACACCTGTGCCCGGTTTGATAAAAACCCGTGCAACTGCACTTTTTCTGCGACCGGTTCCGTAATTATATTGAATAGCCATGATTTATCAGATTAAGCGTTAATTTCCAGTGGTTGCGGTTGCTGAGCCGCATGAGGATGAGTATCTCCAGCATAGATTTTCAGTTTTTTTATCATGGCATAACCAAGCGGACCCTTGGGCAACATACCTTTTACAGCTTTTTCAAGCGGCCTGGTGGGAAAACGCTCATGCATTTTCTTGAAAGTGGTCTCGTAAATACCCCCAGGGTAACCACTGTGGCGATAATATTTCTTATCTTCAGCCTTGTTACCGGTCACTCTGAGCTTGTCGGCGTTAATGACCACGATATAATCGCCCGTGTCGACATGCGGTGTATAAATAGGCTTATGTTTACCTCGCAAGCGATGGGCAATTGCTGCAGCCAGTCTGCCCAGAACTTTGTCGGTTGCATCAACCACAAACCACTCATGCCTTACTTCATGTGGTTTGGCAGAAAAGGTCTTCACTGATTTTCCTTTGTTTTTGGGTACAAGATAACCTCGAATTATGAGTCACCCTGTAGATAAAGTCAAATTCAGGATAGAAGGGACCGGGAGACAACAACCGCTATGTTTTGCAGTTACAGCAACTCGACTCACCTTCTTTACACTGTCACCGGTAAACACAGGATAATACTGTTCGATTCAAGAAATCCGTGACGCGAGTTATAATTAAACTTTTGCAGATTCTCATGAAACAGTTCATTCTCTCTCTGTTTTTATTGGCGACAATTTCTCCGGCATGGTCACAGCAACCGGAACTGGCAGTTGCAGCCAAATCTTTCATTCTGATCGATTTTCATAGCAGCCAGACACTCGCCAGTTCCAACCCGCATGAACGATTGGATCCGGCTTCACTCACTAAGCTGATGACGGCTTATGTCGTCTTCTCCGCTTTGCAACAGGAACGGATCAAGATAGACCAGGTCGTTCCTGTTTCCAACCGATCGTGGCGCATGGTGGGTTCACGCATGTTTATCGAGCCCAATAAACAGGTCACTGTCGATGAATTGATCCATGGCGTTATCGTGCAGTCGGGAAATGATGCCTGCGTTGCACTGGCAGAACTAATTGCCGGTTCAGAAGATCTGTTTGTGCACATGATGAACGAGGAAGCAAAACGCCTGGGCATGCACAACACCCATTTCACGAACTCAACCGGTCTGACTCATTCTGATCATTACAGCACTGCACATGATCTGGCTCTACTGGCTGCAGCCATTATCAGAGATTTTCCAGAACGCTATCCGCTCTATTCCTTGCGTGAATATACTTACAATGGCATTACCCAGCAAAACCGCAATCGTCTCCTGTGGACGGATCCCAATGTCGATGGCATGAAAACGGGGTGGACGGAAGCTGCCGGGTACTGCCTGGTAACTTCAGCAAAACGTGATCAGCGGCGTCTCATCTCTGTGGTAATGGGCACCGCTTCTCCCAATGCCCGCAGTATCGAAAGCCAGCGCCTGCTGAATTACGGATTCCAGTTTTTCGATACCGCTCACCCCTATAAGAAAGATCAGCCCGTGGCCAATGTTCAAATCTGGAAAGGCGCACAGAATAAACTCAAAGTCGGATTTGACCGGGATATCTATTTCTCGCTCCCCAAAGGCAAAGTCGAGGGATTGAAGGCCCGGATGGAATACCGTCAGCCGCTCATTGCCCCGATCGATCGTGGCCGGGAAGTGGGAATGGTAAAGTTCATCCTGGATGGACAGGAAATAGCCACCTACCCACTGGTTGCACTGGAGACCGTCGATACTGCCAGTTTCCTCGGGCGTTCCTGGGATAACCTTAAAATGCTGTTCAACTAACCACGCAGACAATAAAAACAGACATGATTTACCTCAATGGCAAATTTCTGCCGATGGAACAGGCTACCGTTCCAGTGCTGGATAGAGGCTTCATCTTCGGTGATGGTGTCTATGAAGTCATACCGGTTTATTCACGTAAACCGTTCCGGCTGGGCGAACATCTTTCCCGGCTGCAGCACAGTCTGGATGGCATACGTCTCCAGAATCCGCACACTGAAGAACAATGGGCTGGTCTGATCGAACGCATCATCGAGCTGAATGAAGGTGATGATCAGTACCTTTATCTGCACATTACACGCGGGGTGGCAAAACGTGACCATGCCTTTCCTCGCGAAGTAACGCCCACTGTCTTCATCATGAGCAACCCGCTTCCGGCTCCACCTGCAAAATTGCTCGTTTCCGGAGTTTCAGCGATTACCGCCAGGGATAATCGCTGGGGGCGCTGTGATATCAAAGCCATTTCACTGTTGCCAAATATCTTATTGCGCCAGCTTGCCGTGGACGCACAGGCCATGGAAACGATCCTGTTACGCGATGGTCTGTTGACCGAAGGGGCCGCCAGCAATATTTTCATCGTAAAAGACGACCTGCTGCTGACCCCCCCCAAAGATCACCGTATATTGCCTGGCATTACTTATGATGTAGTACTGGAACTGGCTGAAACACATGGTGTTCCACATGCGACAAGAGAAATATCAGAGCTTGAGTTACGTACTGCACGGGAAATCATGCTGACTTCTTCCACCAAAGAAATTCTCCCGATCACACAGCTGGATGGACAACCGATCGGTAATGGCACCCCAGGGCCAGTATTTCAGCAACTGGATCGGCTCTATCAGGCATATAAGCTGGAAGTCATGCGCGGGCATGCTCCACGCCAGTAATACAATTCCATGACAGAAGAATCACTCATTGAATATCCTTGCGATTTTCCGATAAAAATCATGGGAAAGTCACAACAGGGATTCACTCAGTCTGTTCTGAGTATCGTCAAAACCTATGCACCTGATTTTGATGACACCACCCTTGAAGTTCGTTCCAGCAGAAATGGTGCCTATCTGAGCCTGACCTGCACAATTCAGGCAACTTCACGCACACAACTGGATTCTCTCTATCAGGCACTGCATGATCATCCAATGGTAACCATGCTGCTCTAAGGAACCTCTGAAAAACGTCGACGAGGTAGTCAGTTCAAGGCAAAATCGGCGAAAAAGCGGAGTTTATGCGTATAAATGAGCATTTTAAGCCGATTTTTAACGCAGAAATGGCAACGCAGGCAGTTTTTCAGAGGTTCCTAAGCAATTCAATACCGATAATCTTCATGCTCATTGCTGCAATGAAATTGATCTGCAAGAAGATAAACGCTCAGCTCTGAATGATTTACTCACGGGCTGAATCATAAACCGGGCAACAGGCAATATGTTCACCGTTACCGTAAAAAATATGGGGACCACTGAGTACCTCACTGCCTGGCAGGCCATGAAAAATTTTACGGCCCAGCGCACCTGTGAAACCCCGGATGAGATCTGGCTACTGGAACATCCGCCCGTTTACACCCAGGGAATTGCCGGAAAACCTGAACACCTGCTTTTCCCGAATCAGATCCCGGTCATCAAAACCGACCGGGGCGGACAAATCACTTATCACGGCCCGGGACAGATCATTCTCTACCTGTTACTGGACTTGCATCGCTGGCGACTGAACATCAGACAACTGGTCAGAAAAATGGAAGGTGCCGTGATAGACTTGCTGAGTGAATATGATGTCGTTGCACAAGGCGATGAAAATGCGCCGGGTGTTTACGTCGACGGTGCCAAAATTGCTTCTTTGGGGCTGAAAATCAGACGCGGAGCCTGCTATCACGGCATAGCCTTCAATGCCGATATGGATCTTACACCCTTCACCGCGATCAACCCCTGCGGCTATCGTGGTTTGCGTGTTACGCAGGCAAAAGACCTTGGCATAGCAGATTGCAAAGAGATGCTCGCCACCAAACTGGCACAGAGTTTCATTAATCAACTAACCGATGCTTAACAAAGGATAACCATTACTCATGGCCGCTGACACCCATCAACGAGGTGCCGCCAAAACGGCACGCAACCCGGTCAAAATCGATCTGGAACAATCCGGACAGTTATTGCGCAAGCCTTCCTGGATTCGTGTACGTTCATCCAACAGTCAGAAATATCTGGAAGTAAAACGTCTGCTGCGTGAAAACAGATTACATACCGTTTGTGAGGAAGCCTCCTGCCCGAATATCGGGGAATGCTTCGGTCGTGGCACAGCAACATTCATGATACTCGGTGATCTGTGCACCAGACGCTGCCCGTTTTGTGATGTGGCACACGGCCGGCCTCATGCGCCCGATCCTGATGAGCCGATGCACCTGGCCAATTCCATTGCGGTACTGAAGCTCAATTATGTCGTCATTACCAGCGTGGACCGTGATGACCTCAGAGATGGCGGTGCGCAACACTTTGCAGACTGTATCCGCGCAATTCGTACCCAGTCTCCACAAACACGGATCGAGATTCTCGTCCCCGATTTTCGCGGCAGACTGGAAGTGGCACTGGAAAAACTGTCTGCCTGCCCGCCTGACGTGATGAACCATAATCTGGAGACCGTACCACGCCTGTATAAGCAATGCCGGCCGGGTGCAGATTACATGCATTCATTGCAGCTGCTCAAGGATTTCAAGGCGGCTTTCCCTCATATCCCGACCAAGTCCGGTCTGATGCTTGGACTGGGAGAAACCGATGAAGAAATCATCGAGGTCATGCGCGATTTACGCGCACACCAGGTTGATATGCTGACCGTTGGCCAATATCTGCAGCCCAGCAAAGGACACCACCCCGTCATGCGTTACGTTTCACCCGAAGATTTCAAAACCTTCGAGCGCATCGCTACAAATCTGGGATTCAGCCATGCTGCTTGCGGTCCGATGGTGCGTTCGAGTTACCATGCTGATCAGCAGGCGCACGAAGCTGGCATTGAATAAAAAATAATGTCGATCAGGAGCGATCGATAATTCTTATATCACCCCGCTTTGGACAGCCCCGCCATCATGCTCATTCTCCGGTTCGAATGTGGAATCATCGTCATGATCCATATCGACCGGAATAACGGAAAGGGGCTCTTCATCAAACGCTTTATCACCTTCTTCAATCGCAATACCGTGAGGTTTGAGTCCGACAAAATCATATCGGCTGGTATCCGCCAAATGTGAAAGCTGAATATTCTGTAAAGCAGTAAACATCGTTTCAAGCCGGCCGGGATATTTTTTATCCCATTGCTGCATCATTTCCTTGATCACCTGTCGCTGCAAGTTCGGCTGCGAACCACACAAATTACAGGGAATGATAGGAAATTGTGCATGCCAGGCATAAGCCGCCAAATCCTTTTCCTTACAATACGCCAGCGGCCGGATCACCACATGACATCCATCATCGCTCACCAGTTTGGGAGGCATTGCTTTCAGCTTACCCCCGTAAAACATGTTCAGAAAAAAGGTCTCCAGAATATCGTCCCGATGGTGCCCCAGCGCAATCTTGGTGGCGCCCAGCTCGGTCGCCACCCGGTAAAGCACACCTCTGCGTAGACGAGAACACAAGCTACAGGTTGTTTTCCCTTCCGCAATTACCCGCTTTACAACGCTGTAAGTATCCTGTTCCACGATACGAAAGGGCATATTTATTTCTGACAGATAGCCCGGCAATACATGCTCAGGAAAACCTGGTTGCTTCTGATCCAGATTGACAGCAATCAACTCAAAATCTAATGGTGCATGTGCCTGTAGATTGCGCAGAATATCCAGCAATGCGTAGCTGTCCTTACCACCGGACAGGCACACCATGACCCGATCACCTTTCTCGATCATGTTGAAATCGGCAATAGCAGTTCCAACGAGGCGCCGCAACCGCTTACGCAACTTGTTGGCGTTATAATCAGCCTTTCTGGAAAGTGTTTCTGTAACCATATGGATTCCGGGTATACCTAGCGGAGAATGCAAATGAAAAATAAATGGAAATGAACGGGATCAGAATGCAGAGAAATGTTCGTGTAGTATTAATGGTCAAATAAAACAACAACCAGTAATTCCGATCTTCTGCTCACAATGGAGGAACATATGAAAAAAACTTTGATCGTATTCCTCATGCTTTCTTGTCTGGGATCTGTTGGCGCTTATGCTACAGCAAACCACAGCCATGCAGCAATCGGTGAACCAGGTGTTCAGGAAAACGTCACACGTACAATCAGACTTGAAGCATACGAATACCGCTTCTCACCTTCTGAAATCAATATCAAACAAGGCGAAACCATCCGATTCATCGTCAAAAATACGGGAAAAAAGAAACATGAAATGATGATAGATACCATGCAACATCTCAGAGAGCATGAAAAAATGATGCGCCAGCACGACCATGGCGCACACACTGAACCTAATCAAATAATACTCGAGCCTGGCGAAGAAAAAGAGTTGATATGGCATTTCACTCAAGCAGGGACTATTGACTTCGCTTGTCCGGTCCCTGGTCATTTCAAAGGAATGCGAGGCAAAATTATTGTGGAGAGCAAATGAAAATACAATTTAACAGATTCCTTACCCGTTCCTTACTGACGGCTGCATTAACAGGAGCTGCCAGCATGGCAGCTGCAGCAACCATGGAAGTGTACAAAAGTCCGACTTGCGGCTGTTGCGCCAAATGGGTCGATCACATGCGCGACAACGGGTTTACCGTCAACATCCACGACATTGGTAACGATGAAGCCAGGGCAGAAGCCGGCATTCTCCCCGAGCTCGGGTCATGCCATACCGCTTTGGTCAATGGCTACGCCATAGAAGGACATGTCCCTGCGGATGACATCAAGCAACTTCTGAAAGAACGCCCCCGTGCAGTCGGATTATCAGCGCCCGGCATGCCACATGGTTCTCCCGGTATGGAAACCGGACGTGTCGATTCCTATAACGTATTGCTGATCAGGAAACCTGGAGATAAGCGCAGTGCAACCGAAATTTATAACCGATATGGCCCGGGAAAATCCGGGGCAGCAGAGAAAACATCCGAAAACAGCACAACCGACTCAGTGTTAAGGCTCAAATAACGTGATGCCTGCAAGAGTTCTACTGCTCGTATCCCTGTTTCTCATTGTCGCCTGCTCGGAACAACGCGATACCGGGCAGACTGGTAATACACTGACACTCGATCAGATTCTGGGCAGAGACTTATCTCCGGAACAGGTCACGCGCAATTTTGACCCCGAACAGGTTGCACGCGGACAGGCTCTTTTCCGGAAAAATTGTGCAGCGTGCCACGGGCAAAATGCAGAAGGAACTCCCGATTGGCGCAAGCCTCTGGAGAATGGCAGATACCCGCCCCCGCCGCTAGATGGAACGGCACATGCCTGGCACCATTCCACGGAAGAGCTGAAAAATTTCATTCTAAATGGCGGCCCTCCGGGGGAAGGACGTATGCCCGGCTGGGCAGGGATACTGGCAGATCAGGAAATCGATGATATTCTGGTCTGGATCAAATCCCTGTGGCCAGATGAAGTCTATCAGGGCTGGTATACCAGAATCGAGAACAGGCCGAAATAATTTGCTGGAACCATTCTCCTTGGGTTCTGCAGCCAGATCTTCAAGATTGTGTAGTGTTGCTATGCTGGCATACTCGTTCCATTGAAAGTCAAAATCCTTCACGGAAAACCATCCGCCGGCAAATTATCTGGCAGATAATTTGCCGGCATTCTCTTCTTTGCTACTGTAGAAAATTCAAATCATGAGCTCTCCCTCGGTACCTCCTCAGCATGGAGGATACCGGCATTTACGCCAATGATATTGATTTCAATTGGCAGCATCAAAAAAGCATCGAAAAATGAACCAGTTTGTATCGTCCACTCGTCATATATCTGTCACACACATATCATAATGTGACGTCATGGCGTCACAGGATCGGATGATTGGATCCTAGCCATGGTGGAGATCAGGATGATCGTGATCATGGAAGAAACAAGCATGCAAAAAATTATTGAAATACTCATCGAAAACGATTTGGATCGTTCAAGCGAGCCAAAGGAATGAATTCAAAGTCCGCGAATTACTATATGTCGGTCGAGCAACTGAGTAATCTGGCAGGTAGCGACATTCAGGGATTGGTGCCGATACTGGACTGGGACGAGAACGAATACAGTTTTGCGATCCTCGATTGCTTTGAGCAAAGCCTGCGAAAATCGCAAAGGCTGTTATTCGTGATTGATGAGCAGGTGGAGCTGTTGACAACGGAAGGGATAATTCTGAGCCAGCACGCCAGGCCGGATACCCGATTTGTCACGGGATTTCAGGAAGGGCCGGTAAAGGAAGCGCTGACGGGCCTGTCACCACTCCGGGCGCTGCTCACCGTAGCGTCGGGCACAATGAGAAATGGAAAACTCTCGCTGATCGACAATGAGGGCAAAACCCACACACGAGCCGGGCTGCGGGAACTCATGCCAATCAGCGGCAAAGCAGTCGTACTGATTACGCCACAGGGGCTACGTGGCTACGATCAAGCGCTGGACGATCTGACAGCGCACATACGCACCAGTGGCGGGACACCGCTGACCGCGGGTAACCTTTATCGGATGATCGACCACGCTTGTGTCGATTACGTCGCCAAGCCGACAATCGAGATCCATCAAGAGGAAACTGCCTTCGATACGGCAACCAATCTGATCGACAGCTATCTCTCCATCGTCCGGATGAATGAATACGGCATCATCCATGATCTCGATACTGAGTTCCTGCATGACTACCGTATCGCTCTGCGCAAGATCCGCTCGATACTGAGTCTGTTCAAGGGTGTCTATGACATTGACCAGACTCACCAACTCAAAATACGCTTTTCCGCGCTAATGACTCCTACGGGGCCGCTTCGTGATCTTGATGTCTATCTGCTGGAGCAGGAATCTTTCTACTCTCTCGTGCCCCACACGATGCATAGCGGGCTGGATGCAATGTTTTCGCTAATGCGCAGCAGGCGTACGGACGAACAGGCCCGCCTGGCGATCCATCTCAAGATCGGTCGCTACAAAAAAGAGATAAAGGCGCTCACAAAACTGTTCTCGAAGAAGCGTAAGCTGAAACCAGGGCCCAATTCCGGTTGCACCTCCTACGATTTCGCCTGTGAACTGATCTGGAAACGCTATCGCAAGATCTGCCGCCTCGCCGCAACTATAAATGTCGCTACTCCAGACCAGGAAATCCATCAGTTGCGCATCGAATGCAAGAAACTACGCTATCCGATGGAATTCTTCAGTGCTATTTTCCCACAAGAACCATTTGACAGCTTGCTGAAATCATTGAAACGACTTCAGGATTCACTGGGCCTGTTCAACGACTGCGTGGTTCAACAGATCAACCTTCAGGCATTTGTCGATGACCTCAATGACGAACAGCATCAGCTTGAAATCACTCAGAGCATTGGTTCGCTGATTACCATTCTGTACCAGCGTCAATCCGCCGAGCGTGAAAAAATCACGAATGCCTTTGTACGTTTCAGCAGCGACCGCATGCAGCGGTCTTTCCGCACACTGTTCCAAAGTAGAAAGGAGTTCTGATGCAGATCGTTGCCTGTTATTCCAACAAAGGCGGAGTCGGGAAAACTGCCACTGCTGTCAATCTTGCCTATGCCTTCGCAACATCTGGCCGGAGGACGCTGCTATGCGATCTTGATCCACAAGGTGCGTCAGGGTTTTACTTTCGCGTAAAACCATCGAAAAAATTGACAGAAGCACGTTTTTTCGAGGATGTCGAACATTTTACCAAGTCGATACGCGGCAGCGATTACGACAATCTCGATATTCTGCCCGCGAACATGAGCTTTCGCGATTTCGATGTCTTTCTGTCGAAGATGAAAGATGCACGTTCACGTCTGAAAAAGGCTCTGAAGGCGGTAAAAGGTGATTACGATATCGTGCTGCTCGACTGTCCTCCCAACATCTCTATTCTGTCGGAAAATATCTTCCGCGCGGCAGATGCGGTCGTGACACCAGTGATTCCCACGACACTTTCGCAACGTACTTTCGAACAGTTACTGGAATTCTTCCGCGAACACGATCTGCCGATGGAAAAGATTCATGCCTTTTTCTCGATGATCCAGGGAACCAAAACCTTGCATGGGGAGATGATCGTTGAACTGACACATAATTATCCCAAACGAATCATGGCCGCAAAGATCCCCTTCGCCTCCGAAATCGAGCGGATGGGAGTGGTACGGGCCCCTGTTCTCGCGACCGCACCGGACAGTCCGGCAGGTAAGGCGCATCAGGCACTGTTTGATGAACTTCTTGAGCGGATAGTACCGTGACCGAGATCGAACGCAAATTTCTCGTGGCAACTTTCCCTGACGGCGAATTGCACGCTGTTCCGCTCCGTCAGGGCTATCTGACCACCCCCACAGATTCAATCGAGCTGCGCTTGCGTCAGCAAGGCACAGAATATTTCATGACGCTGAAATCCGAGGGTGGATTATCCCGACAGGAGTATGAAATTCAGATCGATGTGACTCAGTTCGAAATGCTGTGGCCTGCCACAGAGGGGCGGCGTGTAGAGAAAACCCGGTACAGTGGAAAGCTGCCCGATGGACAGCTCTTCGAACTCGATGTCTTTGCCGGACATCTGTCACCCCTGATGCTGGTTGAGGTGGAGTTCCTTTCAGAAGATGCCGCACAGGCATTCATACCACCGCCGTGGTTCAGGGAAGAAGTAACCGAAGACAAGCGCTACAAGAATAAGGCACTCGCTCTTTCTATCCCTTGAACGGCGGGCAGAAAGGTTCAGGATATCTCATACTCGGATGCGGGTAAGGTTATGGGAGTCAGTTGCTTTTCTGTCCATTGAGGTGCACACCTCGACTGCCCTCAAACAGTTCAAGTGGCGCGCCCAACACGATTCGAACGTGTGACCCCTGCCTTCGGAGGGCAGTACTCTATCCACTGAGCTATGGGCGCCTGGGGAAACCTGCTGACGCTCTATTTCTCGTTCCATCAAAGAAGTTTAAGAAACGGCAGGGTAAATATGTAAGACTCTGGATGTCTTGTTACTGATCTGAAACATTACCGTCAGATACAGTGAACCGGAGTGAGCGATCTCAAACCATCAGATAAAATCATGCTCCGGATCGATCAATACTCCGGCCCGATAAACAACAACGGACACTGTAATACCTGTAAGAAAACAGGCCGCCGCAATTATACTACCTTCCAACCGCCATTTGAACGTACTGCCGCGGAAAAACACAGGAAGCAGGCAACTATTTTTCTGTTTCTTGTTCTTGATCTGGCCACGAAAAATATACGTAGCTTCTCTGTGGCACTTCGGCTTCCTCGAAGCATTTCAAAGCTTCACGATCCACATCTTTATCCCACCAGATTGCACGCGCTTCTTTTTGTTTTTCGATAAGTTCGGGTCGTTTTGCAAACAATTCCCGCATAAATTTGGTATGTTCCGATTCGTAGAAATAATCCATCCTGATTTGCCCCTGAAATCACTAATATATACAATCTGCTCCTTTCACCCTCTGGCAGCGGCTTTTTATCTCCACGCCCGCCTATCCTGAGCTTTTCAATCATTATAAATCAGTATCAGCAACAAAATCACCAGGGAGGAAAATATCTGATCGATGGACAGGTATGAAAAATTCGCAGCACCTGCAGGCAAATTCATTTTGATAGGTTTTGGAAGTGTCGGACAAGGTTTCCTCCCGTTATTACTCAGGCATTTTGACCTCCCGCGCGAACGCATTCTAATCATTACCGGTGACGATACAGGAAGAGCACAAGCGGAAAAGGAGCAGATTTCTTTCAAAGTCTGCCCGCTTACTCCCGGTAATTACAGAGAAATCCTGAACTCGATAGTAGAACGTGGTGATTTTCTGCTCAATCTGTCCGTCAATGTCTCAAGCCTTGCGCTGATCGAATACTGCCATGAACGGGAAATACTCTATCTTGATGCCTGTATAGAGCCATGGCCGGGCGGTTATACCAATATTCATATTTCTCCTTCAGAACGCTCGAATTATGGTTTCCGGGAACAGGCACTGGCACTCCGCCAGAAACTCGGTGGCGGTACGACAGCAGTACTTTGCCATGGCGCCAACCCTGGTCTGATTTCTCATTGGGTCAAGCGGGCTTTGCTGAATATTGCGCACGACATTGAAGGCATTACCACCGTTCCCCGAACACAAGACGAGTGGGGTCAGCTTGCACAAAAACTGGATATAAAAATCATGCAATGCGCCGAAAGAGATACCCAGATCGCCAGACCGTTCAAGCACATCAACGAGTTTGTGAATACCTGGTCAATCGACGGTTTCATCGGAGAAGGACAGCAACCGGCCGAGCTGGGTTGGGGAAGCCACGAAAAATATGAACCGGCAGACGCCCGGCACCACCGTTTCGGCTGTGATGCCGCCATTTATCTGCAACGCCCCGGTATGCGCACACAGGTTCTTGGCTGGACACCATTGACCGGCACTTATCAGGGCTTTCTGATCACTCACTCGGAATCCATTTCGATCGCGAATTACTTTACCCTTAAAAATGGGAACGATGCTCGCTATCGCCCTACCGTTTACTACGCCTACCACCCCACCGATGCCACCATGCTGTCGATCAATGAATTCAGCGGAAGCAATTTCAGGCTGCAGAATAATGTACGCCTGCTGATGCATGACATCGAACAGGGCACTGATGCACTCGGGGTAGCATTGATGGGACACGCCCGGGGAATCTACTGGTATGGTTCGATGCTATCGATCGAGCAAGCTCGTGATCTTGCCCCTTACAACAATGCCACCAGCCTGCAGGTAGCAGCAGGAATACTGGGTGGAACGGTTTGGGCAATCGAGAACCCGGCATCAGGGATTGTCGAACCGGATGAAATGTCATTTGAACGGGTACTGCAGGTTGCCACACCTTATCTGGGAGAAGTGACCGGTCGATATAGTGACTGGACACCTCTTCAGGGCAGGCAGGCGTTATTCGAGGAAGATCTGGATACTTCTGATCCCTGGCAATTCAAAAATTTCCGGATAAGCTGAAATCAGGCTGAAAAGACCTGATTGAATCCATAGCAGCAGCCCGGGGATTCACGAACACGCAACGATTGTAGTATGTCAGTTACTGCCAGCCCGATGTCAGAACAAAAGAGGATTTTTTGTCAGGGCAACCGATACGATATAGGCAAATACAATCTGTGCCAATATCCAGGCCATCACTTTTGCCCGGCGTGTCTTACCCAGTCTGAAAGCAACGAGGCCAAGCATGATATAGAGCAGCAGACCGATGATTTTAGCGGCCAGCCAGGTTTCGACGAGCGGGTTTCTATGAGTCAAAACCGCCAGTGCAACAGCGCTTAGCAACAAAACCGTGTCATTGATATGCGGAGCAATCTTTACCCAGCGTTGCCGTAAACGGGAGGAAGCATTTAGCATCCATATTCCGCGTAGTACGAATAACGTGTAGCTGATGGCTACGCACGTCACGTGCAGATGTTTCAGTATCAGATAGTCGATCATCATTCTCAGAAAAATGACCAGCCGTGACTTCCCGCAACGGCACCAGCAGCGGTAATCAGGCTGAGACTCAGTAGCAGCCAGTGCATTCTCTGCATTCTGGCTAGCGTAGCTTCAGGATCCTGTTGCGCATTTTCGCTGACTTTTTTATGCATCACACGCGGTTCTAGCACGAACAAAAACAGAGTGAATATGCCCCACACCAGCACCATGGCGTGCATCCACCAGAAGCGAATCTCAGTAAAGCGATGCCAGGCATCGAGAACATGGATCATATAAAAGCCGGTCAACCCGACCAGCAGCGTGGTGAACCGTGCCTGACGTGCAAAACGTTTCTCAATACGGTGAAAAATATCCATCCGGTCAAAAACCGGCGGCATTCTTGCGATTACCGGCAACAGCGTACTTGTCACCATCGCGACACCGCCTATCCACAGCACGACTCCCAGTACATGCAGCACCCTTGCCAGCACAAAATCATCCATATCAACCACTCTCCACCTATCTAACCGAATACTACATCTCTATCCGATTAGATCCTGGCCCAGCCATATGCCTCATCATAATCAGAAAACACGACGACATCCGCATCGGTAAACAAATTGGAAACCCATGCACTCCACACCTGCCACTGGCTGTCAGTCACCACTGCCACTCGATTGATTTTACTGCCATGCTCACGCATGAACCTGATTTCCTTCCATGCGACATCCACCGAATAGGACACCATGTCACGCAAATCCAGCAGTAAATTGGCTTCCCCGTTGAAGTGAAACTGGTAGAGCACCTGATCTTCAAATTGTCTGAAATCATCCAGGGTAAATTCCCCGATAACAGCGACCACAATAAGATTGCCGGTTTCTTCAATATTGATCATCGATCATAAGCTCCAAGTGATGAATGTTAATCATAGACAAACAACAGTGCTGGCGTCACCCGATATTCCGGCACCCCATTTCACAGAATATCAGTCATCCAGCGTAACGATGCTCGAATTGCGCACCGGTATTCCCCGGATACTCAGCAATCCCCCCAGTATGATCAGTCCCATTCCCACCCAGGCAGAAACAGGCAGGCGTGCATCCCAGAAGAACAGATCCATCAATCCTGCGAACAGCACTGAACTATAGGAAAGTACTCCGACAATGAGAATATTGCTCCCCCGGTGCGCACGGGAAATAGCCAGCTGCGCCAGAGTTGCCGTGACTCCGATACCCAGCGCCAGTGTCAGACTTTGCAGACTGACCGCGCTGAACGCGGTAAATGTCAGCCATAAACCGGTGGCAACCGTACATACCAGTGTAAAGTAAAACACGGTGAGCCAGTCGGATTCACCCAGCTCACTCAACTGCCTGACATGGAAGTGCGCAATGCCTGCAAACAGGCCGGAGCCAATACCGATCAGCGCCAGATACCATTGACCTTCCGCCAGAGTGGGTCTGAGCAGGAAGATGACTCCAATGAAACCCACTACCAACGCCCCCGCCAGCAACCAGCTGAATTCCTCTTTCAGTAATATCATGGCCAGAAATGCCAGAAAAAGGGGCCAGGTGTTATTCAACGAAATCGCGGTCGCCAGTGGCAACTGCAAAATACAGTAAAAAAACAGCAACACTCCACCCAATCCGGATAATCCACGCCAGCAATGGCTCTTCCAGTGTTCCGTCACGAGGGGCATGCCATAAGCACGCATGACCAGAAAAGTTGTAATCACCCCCACCAGCGAACGGTAAAATACCAGTTCGGTATTGGAAAAGAATGCGGCAGCAAGTTTGACCAGCACTCCCATACAGGCGAACATAAAGCCTGCCACCAGCATCCATAATGAGGCCATTCTGGTTGCAAAACTCCGGCTCAGTACAGATGAGACTCGATTTCACGGCGGAGGAAGCGGTGGAAATGCTCCATTCCTGCTTCCATCGGTTGCTGATATGGACCTGTTTCGTTCACCCCCTGCTCATACAGCGCGCGCCGGCCTGCCGTAATTCGCCTGCAGATTTCATCATCTTCTCTGGCTGTCTCCCGGTAGGCAGCTTGCTCTCTTTCCACAAACTCGCGTTCAAACAGGGCGATTTCTTCCGGATAATAAAATTCGACGATATTCATGCACTGCTCTATTCCGGTTGGCAGCAGCGTGCTGACAACGAGTGTATTCGGATACCATTCAAGCATGACATTAGGATAATAAAGCAGCCAGATCGCACCATGACGGGGAATCTGCTGATTATTCTGTTGCAACACCTGTGCGTGCCATTTCTGGTAAACCTCGGAACCGGCGTGACTGAAATCAGGATTCACACCAACGGTCTGCACGCTGTACCAATCACCGAATTCCCATTCAAGCTGTCTGGTATTCACAAAATGGCCCAACCCCGGATGAAAGGGATCGACATGGTAATCTTCCAGATAAACCTCGATGAAGGTTTTCCAGTTGCACTGATAGTGGTCTATCTGAACACGATCCAGTACATACCCTGAGAAATCCAGCTCGTTACGTGAGCCCATCCCTGCAAGATCCCGGTTAATGTCACGCTTGCCGGCAAAAATCATCCCGTTCCAACGCTGCAAAATCGTTTTACCCAGATTCAGGCAAGGATTCTTACTGAAATGTGGTGCTCCCAGCAATTTGCCATCCATTGCATAAGTCCAGCGGTGAATCGGGCACACTATATTTCTGGAACTGCCCCGTCCCTCCAGAATGGTTGCCTGACGATGGCGACAAATATTCGACAGCAGTTCGATACCATTCTCGTTACGAACCAGGATTCTGGCATTGTTTTGTGTGGCCGGCACATAGTAATCACCCATCTCCGGCACCATCAATTCGTGCCCGACATACCCGGGCCCCTGGTCAAACAACAGCTGTTTTTCCAGCTCGAAGATCCGCGGATCTAAGTACCAGTCAACAGAAAGTTGCGGTTGTGCAACAGCAGTATCAGGAGTTTGTACAAAGCTGGACATATATTTTCAGTACCACCTCTCAGTCAGGAATAAATATCAGAACCAACCGGGAAAGAATTAAATTTTGTCGCGACAGAATACCTTAGCAGTGAATATGATCTTTTTCCACAAAATCAAACCGCAATGGCAAAAGAACATCCCTCGCCCGTAGATGCCCCTGCCGCGGGTATGATGATGCCAAACGGACTGCGAACCTGCCACTTCAAGATTTAAACCACACTACTTTACTCATCGACTATAATCAGACGCTGATATCAGGTTCACAATCTGCAAAAACCGTTAAAGTGGCGCATTATCCTCTTCTATTACAGGATTACAATTGTAATATGCCACCAACGAGCGGATTGTCATGTCACAAATGATCTAACTCGCACCACTTCAATGAAATGAAAACAGATAACAAACAAACAACCATTCAACTGCTCATCACAAGCCTGTTCGCATTAACTCTGACAGCTTGTGACAGCCAGCAGGAAGCCACATCGAATAAAAAACCGGTTGCACAGGCACAAGGGCCCGCTACCGGGATACTGGCCGATTCGGCAGTAGAGGGGGTGTCCTACTCTGCCTCATCAGGTGCATCAGGTGTTACTGATGTAACCGGACTTTACAAGTTCAATCATGGTGACAGTATCGAATTTCATATCGGCAAACTGAATCTCGGCAAGATTCCCGGAACAGGGCTCACCACGCCGATCGAACTGGCTGCGGGTGACCGGAATAAACTGCTCAATCTGCTGGTTCTGTTCCAGTCACTTGATGCTGACAACAACCTCGCAAACGGTATTTCCATACCCAAAACTGCGGCTGATGCCCTGGATGCTTCACTTGATCTGAAAGCAGATCCCGGCACCTTTCCCTCTTCTCCTGCACTCGCTACTGCACGGGAAGCCGCTGGCATAGCTGGCAGCATTAAAACAGCGGATGAGGCCAATGCACATTTTCTGTCGCAGGCAGTCAACCTGCTGGGCGGCCATCTCTGGGTGAACCAGGATGACACCAGTTTAAACTTTTTCCGCTTTTCAACCGATGGCAGCGGAGAATATCTGCATGGGATTGCCACACCGGACGATTCATGTGATGCAAACCGTGCGTGCGGCAGCAAACTGGTATTTACCGCCGGTGTCGAGTACGGAACAGCCAAAGCGACCGAATACGATGAACGAGGCTTCAAACTCGTCAGCACACCCGAGGTCGATACCGATCTTCAGTCAGGACTGTCTCATCCTCGCCCCAACTGGCGTGTTTATACCAACGGAAATGAGCTGATCATCTCCGATATCGTCATTGTGCAACGCGAAAGAGAACAGGCAAGTCTGTTCGGTGAACTGTTCCATATCTCGAAACCGATTGAGCTCAGTTCTGATGATGAAGTAGCCGAAACTACGGTGCAGGAAATTCGTTACCATAAAATGGATAACTCCCAGAGTATCGTTGGTGCCTGGACAATGGACAAGGATTCGATCAAATCGCCTGTCTTCCTGTTCTTCCCCGATAACCGCTACATGCTGGTTGACCCGGTCGGCAGTGCTACACAATCCACGCCGGCTGCGTGCGCAAAACCCGGAGTCGAGCTGGCCACTTATGCATTTGATGCAGCCAGCGGCACACTCAAATTATCCAGCTTTACCTACAATACGGCCGGCTGCGCGGGCTTGTCGGAGTACAGTGGAAAACCGATCACTTTCAAAATTGATACTGGCGCACAAAACGCAACACTCTCTGGAGAAGGATTGGCGTCCATCACATTACAACGCCTCTCCAACTGACAGTATTTCTGAGAAACATCAATTTACCGGAAGAATATTCTGATCACGATGTTCTTCCGGTAAATTAAGCCCGGACATCTCCGGTATGGTAATCATCCGTGTTGCGCTCGATGTTCCGATTGACCGGCTGTTCGATTATCTCGCCCCGGATGCAGACACAGCAGATATCGGCCGGTGCGTACGTGTTCCTTTCAGTAGCCGGCAAATTTCCGGGATTATCATCTCTGTCTGCGAGACCTCGTCCGTCCCGGAAGGCAAACTGAAATACGCCGGTCAGATCGACCGTCAAACCCCTCCCCTACCTCAACCATTGCTCGGGTTATTCGAGTTCTGCAGTCGTTATTACCATCACCCGATCGGACAGGTCGTCATGAATGGCTTACCCGTATTACTGCGGAAGTTCAAACATACCGGGAAAGAGCAGCCCCCGAGCTGGAGATTGACCGATACGGGCAAATCCATCACCCTTGCCGATCTCTCGATTCGGGCAAAGGCAAAACGCCAGTTGATCTCCTTACTGTCCGAACGTGGAATCATTACTGCTGAAATCTGCAAGGCCATGTCATCGCATTCCCGCAAGCTGTTGCATGAATTCAAGGATCTGGGCTGGGTAGAACAATTCACTGCCTTGCCGGAAAAAGCTGTATTCAGTACGGCATCTTCCCCTGCTCCAACCGCTGAACAAGCGCAGGCCATATCCGAAATCCTTGACAGAACCGGAACGTTTACACCCTGGTTACTCAACGGTATTACTGGTAGTGGCAAAACGGAAGTCTACCTGCAGGTGACTGCTTCATTGCTGGCACAACAAAAGCAGGTTCTGATTCTGGTTCCCGAAATCAATCTCACCCCGCAACTGGAAGCAGTTTTCAGGAAACGCTTCCCGGGAACAACACTGGTCAGCCTGCATAGTGGATTGAATAACAATGAACGCTTGCAAGGCTGGCTGCAGGCACAACGGGGAAAAGCCGGAATCGTTCTGGGCACACGCCTGGCAATCTTTACCCCGATGCCTGAATTGAGCCTGATTATCGTCGATGAAGAACAGGATCATTCTTTCAAACAGCAGGATGGATTGCGTTACTCTGCACGTGATCTGGCAATTTACCGGGCCAGGCAGGCCAATATACCCGTCATTCTTGGCTCAGCCACTCCTTCTCTGGAAAGCTATCACCAGGCTCGCACCGGCCGCTACAGGTTGCTGCAACTGCACTCACGGGCAATCAGCCAGGCTGCACTGCCAACCATTCGCTGCATCGATTTGCGTGTCATTCCAGCTCAGGAAGGATTGTCGGAACCAGTACTCGATGCACTGCGCCACTGCCTTGCCAGAAAACAGCAAAGCCTGGTGTTCATCAACCGGCGTGGCTATTCTCCGGTATTGCTCTGTAAATCCTGTCGCTGGATTGCAACCTGCAAACGCTGCTCCAGCCGTCTGGTCGTCCATTTGCGTGACCGGCAACTGCGCTGCCACTATTGCGGTGACCAGCAACCCGTCTCACCGGCATGCCCGCAATGTGGAGATCCTGATGTCCTGCCGTTTGGTCACGGAACACAACGGGTCGAGGCAGCCCTAATCAGACATTTCCCGGAAGCACGCATCTTGCGTGTCGATCGCGACAGTATTCGCCACAAAGGCGCCTGGCAGCAGATGCTCGATCGCATTCACCGGGGAGAAGCGGATATTCTGGTCGGCACCCAGTTACTTGCAAAAGGACATGATTTTCCGAATCTCGCGCTGGTATGCGCGCTCAATGCCGATGCATCACTTTACAGTACCGACTTTCGTGCCGAAGAACACCTTTTTGCGCAGTTGATACAGGTGGCAGGGCGTGCCGGCCGGGCAAATGTGCCCGGCAGCGTTCTGATTCAGACTGAATTTCCACAACATCCGCTCTATCAAGCATTGATACGGCAAGATTACACAGCGTACGCACAGGCTCATCTGAAAGAACGTAGATCCGCCGGTTTCCCCCCGTTTGTTTACCTGGCGGTATTGCGCGCAGAAGCACCGGTATTAACAGATGCCCTGGAATTTTTACGACAGGCAGCTGCACTCGCCGCCGTTACGGAGAATTACCCTCATATCCAGCTTTTTGACCCGGTTCCCGCTCATATGACACGGCTCAAGGGGCTGGAACGTGCTCAACTGTTGATTCAGGCCCGCTCACGCAGGCATTTGCAAACATTTCTGGGTGACTGGCATCAGCGTATCACTGCATTACCAGCCCACAGCAGAATACGCTGGCACCTGGATGTCGATCCACTGACACTCTGAGATCGAGTCAGGGTAATCTGCGAAAATTTTCCTCAATCCCTGGCGCCGCGAATCAGTAACACGGGAATCGATGCCATCCGTACCACTCCCTCAGCCACACTACCAAGCAGCAACCGGCTGAAGCCCGAATGGCCGTGTGTACCGATTACAATCAGTTCTGCCTGCCAGCGTTCCGCTTCTTTCACCAAAAGACTGGCGATCCGCTCATTGTTCGATTGAACCAATCTGGTTTCGACTGGAATACCGGATGCGCTGACCACTGCGGCAGCTTCGGCAAGTATTTTCTCGCTGCTGCTGTGGATCGTTTTTTGCAGTTCCTCGTAATTGAAATAGTTCTCATCGACCAGATAGATTGCATCCTCGTAAACATATACGAGTTCAAGACAAGCATCTAACCGCTTCGCCAGTTTGACTGCCTCCTGCAAAGCAGAATTGGAAGTAATGCTGCCATCAACCGGAACCAGAATTTTCTGATACATCAACACCTCCTGCAAGAAATGCCTGAATCAATAATTTGTACCCATCTATCATTCATCTCAGGCACTGCGCAAACGGGTGTACCTGATCATTATCACAACCAGCATGGGCAGTACGAAGCCTAAAACCGACACGGTAATCAGCAAAGTACCCAACTCACTGTAATCAGCAGAAACCAGTATTTCACCGGTTTTCGTATCTTTGACCTCACGAGTGACCGTAAACACCTGATTGATATATTTGGTTGCCAACTGTGAAGCAGATAAAGCCAGATTGGTAAAAGATGCCATGACGGCAAAAAAAGTCGCCTTGAGTTTTTCAGGTGCAGAATTGGCAATCCAAGCCAGCATCGGAATCATCGATATCTGCCCCAGTGGCGATTCGAGAGCAGTATCAATCACCGCGATAAAGCGGGCATCGACGACTCCACCCGTATGCGCCGAAGTCCATTCGTGTAAACCGAAATACATGGAAATAACCGGCAGTGACAAAACGGTACCGGCAACAGTCAGCGTACCAATGACATAAGCCATCGATCGTTCAGCCATGAAACGCCTGAAGATAAACATACCTGCAAGCGTCAATACTGAACCGATCAAGGAAAGTGTCGCCATAAACTGCTGATCGAAACCCAGCTCATCGATCATCCACCAGGTCGAACCTGCACCTGGTGCGGGCATGGCACGGAACACAAATACCAGCAAAGCAGTTCCTACCAGAACGTTACGCGCATCGTTTTCCAGCTCGGCAGTCAGCTGCCGGATCAGAAACAACACAATCGCCATCGACAGGCAGAATATGATCTCCTCGGCATAGGAAACCTGCACGAGCCCGACTCCCAGGGAAACAACGGTAAAAGCCAGCCCACCACCGAGTATCCACCAGTTGACAGGAGGCGCATCGTTATGCACCCCCAGCAGAATATCGATTTCATTGCGATCCAGCCCCCGGGCAGCATGCCGTTTCAGCTCACGCCATTTCAGCCACCCTGCCAGCCAGATTCCACAGACGGATACAAATGGAATCACGAGCGCAAGCTGATAAACAGTCAGATAGGCTGCAGTCTTGTCCGCATCCGAGAAGGAAGCAACGTCTTTCATGAGAACGACATTTGCGACTGCAACCAGGACGCCGCCACCAATAATGGCAACACGACCCAGCGTCTGCATCGTGATATGCATCTGCTTACGTTCTTCCAGACCGATCAGCCGACCATCCGGCTCAACTCGTGGTACGGCTTCCACGGTCATGGCATCGGCCACCACATCCTGCAGCACATAACCGAGAGGTGCCAGCAGGGACGCCAGTACATACCATTGCGCCAGTGGCGCAAATTCACGCATGGCCTCATCATGCCCGAGCAACCCGATCATGATGAGCAGACTGGTCGCGATCAATCCTGCTCCCAGATAGACCAGCAGACTCTTCCAGCGCCACATCAGATCCACCAGATGACCCAGCGGCATTTTCAGCGCCCAGGGCAATGCCATCCAGAAGCCGAGTGCTGCCAGAAATTCTGCTGACAACCCCAGCCTTTCCTTGACGTAGAAAGTACCAACGATCCCGGTCAGGCTGGAAATACCGGCTGCCAGATAAACCATCAGGGGTGGCAGATAAGAGAACCGCATCTCCCTGCCCAAAGCTAGCAAATTGACATCAATCCACCGCACCACCGTGACAGGCAGCCTTGTCACGGCAAACCAGATATCCATCTATAAATCAGCTGGGACGTTTACCGATACGTACCTGGATATCCTGCTGGCCTCCATGGCGCAGGATGGTGAGGGTAGCCGATTTGCCAGGCGCAAGTGATGCCACCATATTCAGCATTTCAGACGAGTTAAAGATGGGTTTGCCATTTACCGCCACCAGAACATCCCCGGGTTTGATCCCGGCATCATCGGCCGGCCCGTTTTTGAGCACACCGGCAATCAGTGCACCTCCTGCTTTCTTCAAGCCGAACGATTCAGCCAGCTCCGGAGTAAGATCCTGCATGCTCACCCCCAGCCAGCCGCGTACCACACCACCCGTTTCGATGATCTGCTGCATGATCTGTTTGGCAGCATCCACCGGAATGGCGAATCCGATCCCGAGCGAACCGCCGGAACGTGAATAAATCGCTGTATTGATCCCGATCAGATTGCCGGAAGTATCAGTCAGCGCTCCTCCCGAATTACCGGGATTGATTGCCGCATCGGTCTGAATAAAGTTCTCGAATGTATTGATGCCCACCTGAGAGCGTCCCAGCGCACCGATAATCCCCATGGTCATCGTTTGCCCCACTCCGAATGGATTACCGATTGCCAGTACGATATCCCCCACCCTGGCCTTTTCGGATTCACCGAAAGTAATACTGGGCAGTTCACCCAAATCAATTTTCAGCACAGCCAGATCGCTTTCAGGATCTGATCCGATGATGCGCGCCTCAGCGTTTCTTCCATCCATCAGTGCGACCTGAATCTCGCTGGCCGCTTCCACCACATGATGGTTCGTGAGAATATAGCCTTCAGGACTGACGATAACTCCTGATCCGAGGCTGCGCTCGGTTCTCGGGCCAAAACGGTCACCAAAGAACCGTTGGAAGAAAGGGTCATCCATGAATGGATGGGAAGGCGCTCTGACTTCCTTGCTGGTAAAAATATTCACTACGGAAGGCATTGCCACTTCCGCCGCTGTATGGAATCCGCCAGCACTCAGCGCTTGTTCGACATTTGCCCTGGTTGCTTCACGGATGGTCGCGAGCTTCCCGCGTGGAGTCCACGGCAGCAACTCGGGACGCAAAGTCGAAACAACGAAAAAAACGGCAAGGAGGACAGTTACAGTTTGTGTAAAAATCAGCCAGAGTCTTTGCATGGAAAATCCTGCATCCCAAATAAACAGAAAAGGTATTATGCATCAAAATATGCTGGAGAATTATCTGAATGACTTGCTCGGCATTCAGCAGTTTCGTGACTATTGTCCCAATGGTTTGCAGGTGGAAGGGCGTACTTCGATACAAACGCTCGTCAGTGGCGTAACCGCCTCACAAGCCTTGATACAGGCAGCAGTGGGTTTGCGTGCAGATGCAATTATCGTGCACCACGGTTACTTCTGGCGCGGGGAAGATGCCTGTCTGCGCGGCATGAAGCGTCATCGTATCGCCACATTGATCAAACATGACATCAACCTTTATGCCTACCATTTGCCGCTGGATGCGCATACTGAACTGGGCAACAATACACAGCTTGGAAAAAAACTTGGAATAGTGGAGGCAGGTCGCTTCGGCGAACAGAATATCGCCGCTTACGGGCATTTTCCGGAATCAGTCAGCCTCGATGAGCTAAGCAACCTGCTAAACTCGGTGCTCGGCCGTAAACCGCTGATCATTGGCGATCCACTCAAACCCGTCCGGCGTGTCGCCTGGTGTACCGGAGCAGCACAAAGCTATTTCGAGGAAGCGATCAGACTGGGCGTGGATATATTCATCACTGGTGAGATTTCCGAGCAGAATGTACATACCGCCAGAGAATCCGGCACGGCCTTTATTTCAGCAGGACATCACGCCACCGAGCGTTACGGGATACAGGCGCTGGGTGAGCATCTCTCGCAGAAATTCAGTATTGCACATCATTTCATCGAAGTGGAGAATCCGGTATGACTGTATACCGGCATGTATCAGGCACAGAAATCATGAACAAAAATGGCCTACCGTTCTCAAACGATACAGAAAGTACGACCTACCGGTTTTCATCCTTATCATCCAACTTCTTGCTTTTTTTACGGGGAAGCGTCCACCAGATGAGAAAAATAAACAATCCCAGCGCCAATGCTCCTTCAAGTGCCAAAACCCACATATTCTTTCCGGATAAAATGTTTTTACAAAGCAGCTACTTTAACCGATATCTGCTGAAAACCCAATTTACCGCCCTGCTGATCTCGATTTCATTCGGCCTGACAAGCTGCAAAACTGAAACGAGCATTACCACCCGGCCTGCTACCCCCCCGGCAAAGGTAGCTGCCATTCCCACTGATCCACAACCGGCACAACCTGCTCGGGATATGGGAAACAAAGTAGAAAAGAAGTCACTCAAGGCTGCCAGCTGGTCGATGCTGCCGGGTTGGCAGCACGAAAACCTGATTCCGGCATGGAATACTTTCATACAAAGCTGCAAATCGCTCGAACGGCGCCCATCCTGGCAGGAAGTATGCGCACAAGCCACTACCCTCCGGCCTACCAGTGAACGAGCCATCAGGAACTTTGTTGAAAACCACTTTGCCCCCTATCAGGTGACCAACCCGGACGGCACTACTACCGGGTTAGCAACAGGCTATTACGAGCCACTGCTCAAAGGCAGCCGCAAATACTCCAGCCGTTTCCGTTACCCGATTTATTCCGCCCCGGATAATCTGCTGACGATCGAACTGAAAGACACACAATCCGGAGCGGGTCAGACCTCGTTACGCGGTCGCCTGCAGGGACGAAAAATCATCCCCTACTACACCCGTGCCGAAATCGAGAACAACCGCAACCTGCTGAAAGGAAAGGAGCTGTTATGGGCTGAAGATGAAGTGGAACTGTTCTTTCTCCAGATACAGGGGTCCGGCCGTGTCGTGCTGGAAGATGGCAAAACTGTAAAAATCGGCTTTGCCGATCATAATGGATACCCCTACCGCTCCATCGGAAAAATATTGATCGATCGGGGCGAGCTGCCTGCCTGGAAGGTATCCATGCAAGCCATCAAGCAATGGGGTCGGCAAAATCCTGCCAAACTGAAACCGCTGCTCCAGCAGAATGCACGTTACATTTTCTTTCGTGAACTGCCGCCTGATCTCACCGGGCCGGTTGGCGCGCTGGGAGTACCTTTGACTGCCGGCAGAAGCTTGGCCATCGATCCGGAAAGCGTCCCGCTGGGCGCACCGGTTTACCTTTCCACCACCTGGCCCAATACAGCACAGCCGCTCAATCGGCTGATGATCGCCCAAGACACCGGTAGCGCCATCAAAGGCGGAGTACGTGCCGATTTTTTCTGGGGGCACAGCCCGGAAGCCCAGGTTCAGGCCGGGAAGATGAAACAGCAGGCTCAGATGTGGGTTTTGCTCCCAAAACAATACCGGGAATAACGGCAGAAAACAGTAAGCGGGTCGGATACCAGGTTATTTACTTGCCGCCTGATCCAGCCGTTTTTCGATTTCCTGCTGCGGAATAAACCCGGGTACCACCGAACCATCAGCAAAAATTAGGGTGGGTGTTCCTGTAACCCTGTTTTCCCGGCCTGATTCCAGCAATTTTTGCAGAGGTGTTTGACAGCCCTTGCCGGCCGGAGCAACTGATCGCAGCATGAAATCATCCCATGCCTTGACTCGATCTTCAGAACACCAGATTGCTTCAGCCGTTGTCATGGAACCGTTGAGAATGGGATAAAGCAGGGTATGGATGGTGACATCCGTCACGTTGACCAGCTCTTTTTCCAGCCTTTTACAGTAAGGGCAGTTCGGATCGGAATATACGATCAGCATGCGTTTTCCGTTTCCCTTGACTGTTTTCATCGCATGCTCCAGCGGCAGGGTATCGATTGCGATCCGCCGCGCATCGCGGATCTGCTGCATACGCTCGCTGGTCAGACTAACCCGTCGTTTGGCATCGACCACATGCCCCATAAAGAAATAATCTGCCTTCTTATCTGTATAAAACACTTCTCCGTCGATCACAACCTCATACAACCCCAGATAAGGGGTCTGAGTCACGCTCTCAATTTTGCTTTCCGGAAAATGGGCCTGAATGGTCTCTTTCAGATCAGCACTATCTGCCAGGACGATTCCGGCAAAAAACAGGCCCGGCAGAATCAATGAACGTAAAAACAAATGCATACCATTTCTCCAGTATAAAATCCAATATCCATAAAAAGATTCATCAGCTCAGCGCATGGCGCATCAACCTGTTTTTCAGAAGTGGCAGACGGTTGGTAATCCCGAGCCCCACATTCCTGATGCGCATGATTGCTGCATCCTCACTGCCAAATAGTTTCTGCAGTCCGTCCGTCACCCATCCCATAGCAAGAATATCCTCCTTGCGATTGCGCTCATAACAACGCAGCAAAGAAAATTCACCACAGTCCCCTATTCCGCCAAACTGCCGCTGCAGGCGAGCCAGTTCACGAACATCGCGCAATCCGAGATTCACTCCCTGGCCGGCAAGCGGATGAATGCCATGCGCCGCATCACCGATCAAGGCCAGTCTTGGTTTAATGAGTGATCTGGCATGTACGAAGTTCAACGGAAACCCGAGTAGCGCGGTAACGAGCCGCATGCTCCCCAGCTCATACTCCGCTGCCCGGGCAACCCGGTCGCATAACGCCTCGGCGGACAGATTGAGCAGTTCATCTGCAAGTGCCGTATTCGCCGACCAGACCATGGAAACCCGTTTCCCCGACAATGGCAGAAGTGCGAGAATGCCATCACGGCGAAACCACTGATACGCAATGTGATGATGCGCCCGCTCCGTCTCGAAATTGGCAACCACGCCCGTCTGATAATAACTATGACGGTCAACCCCGATTCCTGCCTGCTCACGCACCCGGGAATTGATACCATCTGCACCGATCAGCAAAGCTGTCTGCAAAACCGTGCCATCTGCCAAAGTCAGTTCGACATGAGAATCTTGCCAGGCAAGTGAGTCACACTGTGCGGGACAAAAAATCTGTACATTTTCCGCACTAGCCAATTCTTCCCAAACTGCATGCTGCAACTGCCGATTCTCGATGATACAGGCCAGTTCCGGCACACCACTTTCATAAGCGCTGAAATCGATTCTGGCCGCATTATCGTCTCCGTGCACCCGCATTTCATGGACGGGCGTAATACGCGCTGCATTCATTCGTTGCCAGATACCGGAGGATTGCAAGAACTCCACACTGCCCGGGCTGATCGCATACACCCGTGCATCCCAGCTATCATCATCGGGCAATGGCGCAGGCGGCCGTGATTCGATCAGCGCCAGTCTGAGCCCGCTACCTTTGAGAGCAGCCAGCAGACTGGCTCCTGCCAGCCCACCTCCAATCACTACAATATCGAATTTCATCACCGGATCATCCTGAAAACCGTGTTGAGTATACTGCCCGGCTCGCTGCGCACTCGCCAAATATGTACATGAAAAACAATGAGATAATGATTTATTTTCAGCAGGTTACGAATCCTGCCTGACAGATGGCCGGGACTCTCAGGATTATACTAAGGAACCTTCACTCGGATCACTGTTTTGAACAGCATTCAGAAAATAAGCTCAGCCGGCAGATTACAGATTGGCAGCTTTATTTGTCATAGCTCAATCATCCCCGTTTTCTTCCATCAGAAGAGCTATCCTGCCATTTCCATCGCAGCCAGACACGCAGTCGTCTGAAGCTATCTGTATCGATACTGTCCGGCAGGATAACCACCGTATAATAGTGCTTTGTTCGTTCCTTCCGCAGGCAGAGTACGGTCATGTAAGGGGCGACAAAAGTGCTGGTATCGATAACGGTATCAATGTATTCGTCTGCACGAGTTTTCATTCTGCAGCCATTTCTACCTGTCAGATGCAGTGCGACGATGGATCGTGGTGATGTGAGCCATGCATAGCATCGCAAGTAATAATAGAGGCTGCCTGCCAGCAGTAAAGTGATGATAAGCTTCGTCACCGCAGGCAGCGCCAATGGCCAGAATACGCTGGCTGCCGTACAATGCGCGAGACTCAGCAGCACAGCCAGTCGGCTGGAAGGTTGCAACTGGATTGAAAGTTCATTCATCGACTGGTTACCGGATCACTCAACGTAACGTTTTTCCCGTTTATCCATGAATTCCGACTGGTTTACATTTCTGACCCACCGTAATGCCCATATCGAACAAAATCGGGTGCTGCACTTTGGACAACCTGCTGCCGAACTGGCACAAGCGGCATCAGGCCCGGTATTGATCGATCTCTCTCACTTTGGCCTGATCCGTCTTTCTGGTGAGGATGTACAAAATTTTCTGCAGGGGCAGTTGAGTTGTGATGTCCGCTCGGTTGATTCCACACAAGCCAGTCACGGCGGCTATTGCACGCCCAAAGGCCGTTTGCTGGGCAGTTTCCTGTTATGGCAGGATTCCGATAACAGTTATCTGATGCAGCTCCCGGCAGAGCGAGTGGAAACGATTACCAAGCGCCTGAAAATGTTTGTATTACGGGCAAAAGTATCGATCCAGAACAACACTGATGATTTCATCCGTATTGGTATTGCTGGTAAGAATGCGCTGCTATCGTTGCAAAACATGCTGCCAGATACGGCCATTTCACCTGCACCATTGGCTGTAACCTCCATTCCGGACGGGCAGATCATTTGTCACAGTGAAAACCGGTTTGAAATCATGACAACTTCAATCCAGGCACCTTCATTGTGGGAACAGCTGAACAAACAAGCACATTGTGCAGGTGCGGCAATCTGGGACTGGCTGGAAATCCGTGAAGGAATCCCCACCATCTTCAATGCCACTCAGGAACAGTTCATCCCGCAAATGGTCAATCTGGATATCATTGGCGGAGTCAGTTTCAAGAAAGGATGCTACCCGGGCCAGGAGATCGTCGCTCGCACCGAATATCTCGGCAAAGTAAAGCGCCGTATGTACCTGGCTCACCTGGATGCAGATTCTTGCCAGAATATTGCAGTCGGCGATAGTTTATTTGGTACGGATACTGGTGATCAGGCATGCGGGATGATTGCTAACGCCGCGCCTGTACCTGCAGGAGGAGTTGATGTTCTGGCCGTCATTCAGACCAGCAGCATGGAAACCGGCTCCATCCACTGGAAAACACCGAATGGCCCGCAGTTGACGATACTGCCTCTCCCCTATGCGATCACCTGATACTCTCGCCGGAACAGTGCTGCAGTACTGACTTGCGACCAAACCACCTTACCTCATCAGTCAATGCTCAATCTGCTGTCCCGTTACGCGTCAGTAACTGCACGATGCTGGTATGGCCCTGTTTTCTGGCCCAGCCCAAGGCTGTACCATCGGCTTCATTTCGGGCCAACGCATTCGCACCGTGTTTCAGCAGCAGCTCGACGGTATCGTAATAATTACCACGTACAGCCATCATCAGTGCCGTCGTGCCGTTATCGGTCGCAGCATCGATCCTCACTCCGTAATTCAGCAGAAACTCAACGATTTCCTTATAACCCTTACTGGCGGCGTAGATCAGCGGATTCCATCCATCGTGGTCAATTTTGGCACCTTTTGCGTATAGCCGCTTGACCAGATCCAACTGCCCGTAATAGCACGCCAGCATGGTAGCCGTCTCACCATATTTGTTGCGAAGATCCGGATTTGCACCAGCCTCCAGCAGCAATCCACCCATTTCCGGATTTTTATTTCTGGCCGCCAGCATCAGGGCCGTTTCACTTTGCAGATCGCGCGCATCCGGGCTGGCTCCTTTCGTCAGCAAATCCCTGACACGGTGAGTCTTATTGTTTTCGACCGCTCGAACCAAGTCCTCATCAACCCCGGCATGGGCAGGTGAATAGAGACAAAAGGCACAAAACAGAACGATGACTGATGCAATACTCCATTGTGTCCACAGGGATCTGTTCATCTCAAACCACCTTGAATAAGTTGAAGAAGTTGTTTGTCGTTACCGCAGCAATTTCGGCAAGCGTCGTTTCACGCAAACGGGCAATTTCCTCGGCAACATGCCGGACGAACGCCGGCTGATTGGTTTCACCCCGGTGAGGAACAGGGGCAAGATAGGGTGAATCCGTTTCGATCAGCATCCTGTCAGCGGGTACTTTTTTCGCCACCTCTTTGATGATTGCCGCATTCTTGAACGTCACGATCCCGGAAAACGAAATGTAAAAATTCAAATCGAGCGCACGTCTGGCGATTTCCCAGGACTCGGTAAAGCAATGCATGACGCCCCCGACGCTGGCTGCTCCCTCTTCTTCCATGATGTGCAGTGTATCTTCTGCAGCAGCACGGGTATGAATGATCAGGGGTTTACCGCACTGCCTGGCAGCACGGATATGTCGCCGGAATCGCTCACGCTGCCATTCGAGATCGCCCTTCAGCCGGAAATAATCCAGACCGGTTTCCCCCAGCGCAACGACTTTTGCATGATCCGCCAGCTTCAGCAGCTGCTCCACCTCTGGCTCTGCTGTATCTTCATAATCGGGATGCACACCTACCGAAGCAAAGAGATTCGAGTGTGATTCAGCCAGAGCGAGCACACGCGGAAAATTTTCCAGATTGACGCCAACGCATAACGCATGAGTAACCTGGCTGGTTTGCATGTTCACCAGCAACTCATCCAGGCTGCTGGCGAGATCAGGAAAATCAAGGTGACAATGAGAATCGACAAACATAGGATTTAAAAACTAACGCTATCTGGTTTTATAATTAAAAATAGTATCAGGAAAATATAAACGCTTCTGTCTATGATTCCGCGATCCTGCCGACTGTTGCAGATTTGAAAACAGCTTTATCCACATCCGCCCAGCAGTTGGGGGTTTCGAACAGACGCACATGTTCCAGCTCCAGCCTGCCAGCGTATCTGTTCCGGAATGTGTGGTGCAATATATCGAAAGCAATCAGGGCGAGATTCTCCGCCGTGGGCTGCACTTCCAAAACAACCGTTTTATGATTTTCCAGCGATTGCAGAAATTCCAGCACGCGAGTATCACCAGCATAAACCAGAAAGGCATGATCCCACCGATCCACCAAAGCTTCTCTGATAACGCGTTTGACATCGGAGAAATCCATGACCATGCCTTGCTCCGGCACCCCGGCATCAGCGATAATACCCCCTGCAATCGTAACTTCCAGTACATAACGGTGCCCGTGCAGATTGCGGCATTGGCTCAGATGCGTGGATATACGATGACCCGCATCGAATTCGAATTTTCGTGTAATCAACATCCCGGAAATTATAGCATTGTCACCTTCTGCCGGACGATTGAGCCAGGATGATCACAGCCGTGACAGCGCCGGACTGACCTACGTTTATCCGGTCGTTTCCCGCCGTGCAGGTGGCGTATCCATCGGCATCAATCTCAACCCCAACAACGCATGCAACTGGCGCTGCATTTACTGCCAGGTACCCGATCTCAAACGCGGCACTGCGCCAGTCATCGATCTGGTCAGACTGGAGCAGGAGCTGCGTGATTTTCTACACGAACTGGTTTATGGAAACTTCATGCAGGAGAAAGTCCCACCTGAAACCAGAGTCATCAAAGACATCGCCTTATCTGGAAATGGTGAACCGACCAGCGCACGGGAATTTGAACAGATCATCGAAATCATCGGCAGAGTAAAAGCTGATTTCCCTCTACCGGAAGAACTCAAACTGGTGCTCATCACCAATGGAAGTCTGATCAACTGCATGTATGTACAAAAGGGGTTGCATCTGATGGCAAGGCTCAATGGTGAAGTCTGGTTCAAGCTGGACAGCGTTACGCAAACCGGCCGCCTGCGCATCAACAACACCCGAGCAAGTCTGCAACGTATGCGCGACAATCTGCAAACAGCTGCATCACTTTGCCCGACATGGCTGCAGACCTGCGTATTCAAACTGAAAGGTGTACACCCGGATACTCATGAAACCGATGCCTATATCGGCTTTATCCGCACTCTTTTGCAGGAAGGAACCCAAATTCGGGGAGTGTTACTGTACACCCTGGCACGCCCGGCTTTACAACCCGAAGCACCCGACCTATCGAAAGCCGATTCGGACTGGATAAAAACCTTCGCCGACAAAATCCGGGCACTTGGGATACCTGTAAGAACTGCCTTTTAACAACAGCAGTTGTTTGAAAATATCAGATTCATTTCAATTGTTTGGCTGATTTCTTGAGATTTTTATACAAATCGGGATACTGGGCCTTCAGCATTGCCGCAACGATCAGATCATCCCGTTTTATTTTAGTCAGATCGATATGTTCGATATGGACCAGCCTCAATAACTCTCTCACTGCTTTCGGCATTTCCCGTCCGCTTTCATAGCGCGAACCACCACTCTGGGTGACACCAACCTTGCTCCAGAACTCATGCTGATTCAATCCCAGTTTCTGACGAATTTCTTTCGGGTTAGGTATGCTCTTAAAAAGTTTCATTTTTTATTGAATATCAAAAATATAAGATGGTTATTCAGTGCAACATCATATTTTTGTTATCGTCATAAAATGGTTTAGCTTAAGCTCATCTATTCATTCATCAAGGATATTTTTACCCGCTTCTTTATCCTTTTAGCATGATCCTTGATCAGAACAATTATTCCCCAGGAATATTGCCGGCAGTAAGTCAACGCCTTCCAATCAAACAGCCTGAGAACGATACAGGATTCAACAACGCAATATCGATTGATAAACAGGTTGCAAAAGAACTTGATTCAGATAACAGACTGACACAAACACCATTTACTATGAGATTGGAATATCGGAGAGAAGTTCGCCAAGTGCAATAACCCAGTAAAATCTGCTCAGGTGATAAAGCCCTTTCTACCTTGCGTAGAAAGATCCTTTCTCATTCAGCCATTTAAGGATAGAAAAAAACAACATATTTTGCGATGATTCTTCTGTAGGCGAAACCGATAGCACTGGCAGAGGACTACACTATGAGTAAAGCTGCTAAAAATCCCGATACTCTCTTTCCCGTTTCATCGCCCGCCAAAGTGTGGCCCTCCCAACATTCAGCCGGGCAGCGATTTCAGCAGTACTCAATGTACCGGTTGCAGATAATTGTTGTGCCAGCCTGATCTGCGCCTCCTTGATCGCGAGCGGACGACCAAGACGTTTACCACGCCGCCGGGCTGCCTGAAGACCGGCTTTGGTCCGTTCAGAAATCTGAACACATTCATATTCCGCAATCGCACCAATCACATGAAATAGTAACCGTCCGGTCGCCGTTTCCGTATCTATGCCATCGGTAATCGACCTAAAACCGATCTTGCGCGTTTCCAGTACCTGAAGAATATTGATCAAATCCTTGAGGGATCGCCCCAAGCGATCCAGCTTCCAGACCACCAGCATATCCCCCGGCCTGAGAACCCGTTTACGATCTTTTTGCTATCCCTGATAATGCATGGATGAAAAGAATCGAGTATGCCAGCGATATCAGTAGA
>ENA-UOUJ01000128-UOUJ01000128.1-activated-sludge-metagenome-genome-assembly--contig:-NODE-128-length-67770-cov-9.745330_pt1 | contig 67770 bp, 58 predicted proteins | sample MGYA00249839_ERZ747224 | MGnify/ENA primary metagenome ERZ747224 (study PRJEB28782, sample SAMN03220277) | activated sludge metagenome | biome: wastewater; feature: sewage sludge; material...
AGCGCAAGATCCGCCGTCAGCGCGTGGCCGCCGCGTCCATCGGCGTCGAGCCAGGCGTGCAGCGTGCCTTCGCCTTCCAGGCCAAAGGGCAGGTCAACCCAGGGCCGCCAGTCGCCCAGCGTCGTGTGCCCGAGTTCGACGTACAGCCGGCCGGCGAAGCGCTCCGGTCGCAGCGGGTCGATGCGGCGCAGCTCGCCGCGCAGGCGCACCGGCTCGCCGAGAGCGGCCGGCAGCCGCGCCTCGAGCGCGAAGCGCGCCGGATGCGCGCGCCGGTCGAGGCGGAACTCCACCTCCTCGAGCTCGAGCAGCGGCGCACCGCGCACCTCGTCCGCCCAGGCGAGGCGCGCACCATGGATGAGGATCTGGCGCTGGGCGAGCAGCCAGCCGAGGCCGCCATCGCCTTGCTCGCCCCCCTCCGCGAGCGCGATCCCCGCGACGTGCAGCGCCCCCGCCGCATCGCGTCGTACGAGCAGGTCGGGAGCACGGATCTCGAGGCGGTGAAAGTGCGGCTCCAGCATTGCCAGCGAGGACCATGCCAGGGTGGCGTCGACCTCGGGCAAGGTCAGCGCCGGACGGCCCTGCGCATCGGCCAGGCTCACCCCGGCCAGGCGCAGACGCGGCCGCCAGCCCGCCCAGCCGCCCTCGACGCGCTCGATCGCCACCGCCACGCCAAGGCGCTGGCCGAGCAGCTCCGCGATCGGCGTACGGAACTCGCCCAGCGCCGGCAGCACGAGATGGCGCAGCACCAGCACCCCGACCGCGAGCACGCACCAGACGAACAGCAGCACGTCGAAAAGCCGGCCGATGGCATGACGCCAGCGGCCGCTCGTCGCAGGCAGGCCGGCGGCGGGCGGGGAGATGGCTGCGGCAGGCAGATGCGGGTCGGAGGGGCTCAGTCGGGTGCTCGCAGGACGTTGCGCTCAAGCGCGGTTGCAGCGCTGCCGGCGCATGGCGCAGGCAGCTAGAATGCCGGGATCGCGCCCGCCACCGGACCGCCGACGCGCGCGCATTCTACCAAGTCTCGTTCGACCTCTCGTTTCCCCTTCTCGCGCCGCACTGGAGTCCCTCATGTCCGCCCCGAACAGCGTTCCCGCCCCCGCCCTCCCGCCCGCGGTGGGGCAGGCGCGCCGCCTGTCGCGCTACCTGGCGCGCATGCTCGACAGCCAGCCCTGGCTGGCCGAGGCGCTTGCCGCCAGCATCGAGCGCCCGCTCGTCGAGGCCGACCTGCAGCGCTTCGTGGCCGCGCGCGAGGTCCTCTACGGCGGCGGCGACGGCGCGCTGCGCCCGGCACTGCGCCAGCTGCGCATGTGGACGCTGTGCCACCTCATCGTGCGCGACCTCGCACTCGGCGCCCCGCTCGCCGAGATCACCGAGACCATGACCCTGCTCGCCGAGGTGGCGCTGCACCACGCCCACGACGTGCTGCGCGCGGCACTCGTCGAGCGCTACGGCCAGCCGCTCTCGCCCACCGGCTGGGAGCAGGAACTGCTGGTGGTCGGCATGGGCAAGCTCGGCGGGCGCGAGCTCAACGTGTCCTCCGACATCGACCTGATCTTCATCTACCCGGAGGACGGCGACACCGGCGGGCGCAAGTCGATCAGCAACTACGAGTTCTTCGAGAAACTCGGCAAGCAGCTGATCCAGGCGCTCGCCGAGATCACCGAGCACGGCCAGGTCTTCCGCGTGGACATGCGCCTGCGCCCCAACGGCGATTCCGGCCCGCTGGTGTGCTGCTTCGACATGCTGGAGAACTACTTCGTCACCCAGGGGCGCGAGTGGGAGCGCTACGCCTGGATCAAGGCGCGGGTGATGCTGGGCGAGCGCTGGCCGGAACTCGAGCAGCTCGCGCGCCCATTCGTGTTCCGCAAGTACCTCGACTTCGGCGCGATCAACGCGATGCGCGAGCTGCACGCGCAGATCCGCCGCGAGGTCGCGCGCCGCGAGCGCGCCAACAACGTCAAGCTCGGCCCCGGCGGCATCCGCGAGATCGAGTTCATCGCCCAGGTCTTCCAGCTCATCCGCGGCGGGCGCGACACCGCGCTGCAGGTGCGGCCCACGCTCAAGGTGCTCGCGCTGCTGCCCGAGCGCGGCATCCTGTCCGAGGAGGCGGTGACGGAGCTGTCGACCGCCTACGTCTTCCTGCGCCGGCTCGAGCACCGCCTGCAGTACCTCGACGACGCCCAGACCCACGACCTCCCCGAGAAGGACGAGGACCGCGCGCTGGTCGCCGAGGCCATGGGCTTTACCGACTACGCGGCGCTGCTCGAGGTGCTCGACGCCCACCGCGAGGTGGTGAGCCAGCACTTCGACAGCGTGTTCGGCGACCCCTCCGAGGAGGACCACAGTCTCGACGCCACCTGGGCCAACGCGCGCGACACCGAGGCCGCCACCAACGCGCTCGGCGAACTCGGCTACCGCCACCCGCGCGCGGCCGCCGAGCGCCTCGCCGCGATGCACGCCAGCCCGCGCTACCGCCAGCTCCCCAACAACATCAAGAGCCGCTTCGACGCGCTGATGCCGCGCGTGCTCGAGGCCGCCGCCACCACGCCGGGCGCGGACGACACGCTCGCGCGCATGCTCGACCTCCTCGACGCGATCGGCCGCCGCGGCGCCTATCTCGCCCTGTTGCAGCAATACCCGCAGGCGCTGCGCCGCGTCGCCGACCTGATGAGCGCCTCACGCTGGGGGGCGCAATTCCTCACCCGCCACCCGATCCTGCTCGACGAGATGCTGGACGCGCGCAACCTCGACAACGCCCCCGACTGGAAGACCTTCCGCGCCAGCCTGAGCGAGGAGCTGGAGGCGCTCGAGCCCGACATGGAGCGCCAGATGGACTTGATGCGCGAGCGCCATCACGCCCAGGTCTTCCGCCTGCTCACCCAGGACCTCGCCGGCCTGCTCACGGTGGAGAAGCTCGCCGACCACCTCTCCGAACTCGCCGACATCGTGCTCGACCTCACCCTGCCGCTGTGCTGGCGGCGCATCAAGATCCGCCACCGCGACAACCCCGGGTTCGCGGTGATCAGCTACGGCAAGCTCGGCGGCAAGGAGCTCGGCTACGCCTCCGATCTCGACATCGTCTTCCTCTACGACGACGAGGCCGCCGAGGCGCCCGAGGTGTATACGCGACTCGCGCAGCGCGTCAGCACCTGGCTGTCGAGCCAGACCGCCGCCGGCCAGCTCTTCGAGACCGACCTGCGCCTGCGCCCGAACGGGGAATCCGGCCTGCTGGTGAGCTCGCTCGAATCCTTCCGCAGCTACCAGCGCGAGTCGGCGTGGGTGTGGGAGCACCAGGCGCTGACGCGCGCGCGCTTCTCGGCCGGCGACCGCGCGATCGGCGAGGCCTTCGAGCGCATCCGCTGCGAGGTGCTGTGCATGCGCCGCGATCTCGACAAGCTGCGCGCCGAGGTGCTGGCGATGCGCCACAAGATGCGCGACGCGCACGGCAGCAAGGGCGAGGAGGTGTTCGACCTCAAGCACGACGCGGGCGGGCTGATCGATGTCGAGTTCCTGATCCAGTACCTGGTGCTCGGCCACAGCCACGACCACCCGCGCCTCACCGGCAACCTCGGCAACATCGCGCTGCTGCGCATCGCCGGCGAACTCGGCCTGATCCCCGCCGACCTCGCCGCCGCCTGCGCCGACAGCTACCGCGAGCTGCGCCGCCTGCAGCACCGCCAGCGCCTCAACGAGCGCCCCTCGCGCGTCGATCCCGACGAGGCCGCCGCCGCACGGAAGCCGGTGCGCACGCTGTGGCGGGCGGTGTTCGGGGAATAGGCGGCGGTCCGATCATCGAGCCATGTCCCGGGCTCAGGCGCCGCTTGCGCGCCTTGCGGCGCTCCTACATCCCGCCCGGAACCGCGATGGTTCATGTAGGAGCGCCGCAAGGCGCGAATCGGCCGATCGGCGGCGCGGCGACGTCGGGCGTGGCGCGCGCGGGTCCGCCGCGTTCGCGCCTCGCGGCGCTCCTACATCCCGCCCGGAACCTCGATGGTTCGCGTAGGAGCGCCGCAAGGCGCGAATCGGCCGATGGGCGGCGCGGCGATGTCGGGCGTGGCCCGCGCGGGTCCGCCGCGTTCGCGCCTCGCGGCGCTCCTACGGAAACCGGCAGGCCATGCAGGAGCGGCAGCAGCCGCGAACAGGGCGATCCGGCGAGCGGGGGCGCGGTGAAATATTTCACGTCGCAAAAGCGTGCATGACGCCCTCGCGGGCCGGCGTCTAGAATTCAGGTGCCCCGTCTTCCGGCGCCCGCTCGCGGGCGACATCCATGAGCCACGAAATCGAACTCAAGCTCGCGCTGCCCAGGCGCGCGCTCCCCGCGCTGCGCCGCCACCCGCTGGTGGCCGCGGCGGAGAAATGCGGCAACGCCCTCACCCTCGACAACACCTACTTCGACACCCCGAAGCTGCAGCTCAAGGCGCGCAAGGTGGCGGTGCGCACCCGCCGCCAGGGCCGCCAGATGCTGCAGACGGTGAAGTGCGCGGCGGTGTCGAGCGGCGGGCTGTCGCAGCGGCCGGAGTGGGAGACCGCGTGGACCGGCGGCTTCGATTTCACCGCGGTCGACGACCCCGCCACCGCGCGCCTGCTCGAACGCCACCGCGACGAGCTGGTGCCGGTGTTCACCACCCGCTTCCGCCGGGAGACGCGGCGGCTCGTCCCGCAGGAGGGCGTGTCCATCCTGCTGATGATCGACACCGGTGCGGTGCATGTGCGCACCCCGGAGGGCGTAGAGCGCGAGGCGGAGATCTGCGAGCTCGAGCTGGAGCTCGAGAGCGGGCGCGCGCAGGACCTGCTCGACCTCGCCTGCACGCTCGCGCAGGACCTGCCGCTGATGCCCGCCGACCTCTCCAAGGCCGAGCGCGGCTACCGCCTCTTCCTCGACACCCCGGCCGGTGCGCTGCGCGCCGAGGCCTCCACGCTCGAGGCCGGCCACAACGTGGTGGAGGCCTTCCGCAGCCTGGCGCTGTCCTGCGTGCGCCAGTGGCAGGGCAACGCCGCAACCGCGCTCGCGCAGGGCGATGCCGACGCGATCGACCCCGACAACATCCACCAGCTGCGCGTCGCCCACCGTCGCCTGCGCGCGCTGCTGAAGATCTTCGCGCCCGCGCTGCCCGAGACCTTCGCCGGCACCTGGAACGCCCGCCTGCGCGACAACGCCAACCGCTTCGGCGATGCGCGCGACCTCGACGTCTTCCACGCCGAGCTGCTCGAGCCGGTCAGCCCGGAGGGCCTGGCCGATGCGACCTCGATGACGGCGCTGCTCGAGACCGTGCGCCAGGCGCGCGCCGCCGCGCGCCACCACGCCGGCATCAGCCTCGACCTCGCCACCCAGGGCCGGCTGCTGCTCGAGTTCACCGCCGCGCTGCACCGCCTGCGTGCCGACAGCCTTGCGGAAGCCGCCGACCTGCGCAGCTTCGCCCGCCTGCGCCTGGACCGGCTGCGCAAGCGCGCCCGCCGCGGCGCCCAGGCCGCGGCCAGCCTGGAGCCCACCCGCCTGCACGCACTGCGGATCGACTTCAAGCTGCTGCGCTACGGCGTCGAGTTCTTTGCGCCGCTGTTCGCCGCGAAGGGGATCGCGCGCTACCTGGACGGCCTGGTGCGCACCCAGACCGCGCTCGGCTTCCTTCAGGACGTCGACAGCGCGCTGCAACGGCTGGACGAATGGTCGCGCAAGCAGCCCGGGATCGCACCCGCGGCGGCCTTCGTGCTGGGCTGGCACGCACCACGGTACGCGCGCCTGCGCCGGCGTGTGCTGCGCGAGTGCGAACCGCTGCTGTGGGGCGGCAAGCCATGGTGAGGTAGCCCACGACGCAGGCCGCGGGACGGACCGCAGTCATCGTGCCGTAACCGCGCCAACCGATGATGCGCACCCTCGAACCCAGGACGAACGACATGGACCTGCTGCTCTGGCGTCACGCGGAAGCCGTGGACGGCAGCCCCGACCACACCCGCGAACTCACCCCCCGCGGTCTCAAGCAGGCGCGTCGCATGGCACGCTGGCTGGAGGACAATCGCCCCAGGAACCTCAAGGTGCTGGTCAGTCCGACGCTGCGCACCCGCCAGACCGCGACCGCCTTCACCGACGAGTTCGAGATCGTCAGCAACCTGGGGCCGGACGGCAACGTCGCCGACATCCTCGCGGCCACCGGCTGGCCCGAGGGCAACGGCGCCGCGCTGGTGGTTGGCCACCAACCCGCCCTCGGTCGCCTGTGCGCGCTGCTGCTGTCGGGCAGCGAGGCCGACTGGACGATCAAGAAGGGCGCGCTGTGGTGGTTCACCAACCGGGTGCGCGAGGGCGAGACGCAGACGGTGCTGCGCGCGGTGATTCCCAGCGAGCTGGCGTGAGGGTGTAAGGGGTCAGGAGCGAGGAGCGAGCGCCACCTGACGCCTGACGCCCCACGCCTCACGCCTCATTGAATTCCTTGCCGCGAGCGCGGTCGAAGCCGGCGAGAAAACCTCCCGGATGGCAGGCTCGCGCACGGTCCTCGAAGCCCGTGACGGGCTCGCTTGTGCTTTGCGATGCAATGCGTAAGATGCCGTCTTCGCTCCGGATCGGACCATGCTCGAACGCTTTCTGCCTACTCGCGAAGCCATCACCCAAAGCCGCATGCTGCGCTGGCTCGGACCTCGCCTGCACGATCCACTGCTGTGGCATGTAAACCGGCGTTCGGTGGCGCGTGGCGTGGCGATGGGCGTGTTCTTCGGCCTGATGATTCCGATCGCGCAGATCCCCGCGGCGGCGATCGCGTCGCTGCTGCTGCGCGGCAACCTGCTGATCGCTGCAGCCTCCACATTGGTCAGCAATCCGCTCACCTACGGCCCGCTCTACTATTTCGCCTACCAGCTCGGCGCCGGCGTGATCGGGACCCGCACGCCGATCGACCTGACGCCCGACGACGTCGAGGCGCCGGTGCGCGCGATCGACTCGCTCGCCCAGGCCTGGACCTGGGTCAGCGGCATCGGCCAGCCACTGCTGGTCGGCATGGTGATCATGGCGGTGACGGGCTCGATCATCGCCTACTGGGGCACGCAGCTGGCCTGGCGGCTCCGCGTCGCCGCCCGCCGCCGTCGCCAGCGCCGCGAGCGCAGTGCGCGCGCCTCCGCGCGGGCTATTGGAAGCGCCTGAGCGCCGGCGTATCCTTCGCATCCCCTCATCCGCTCAACGGACGGCCACGGCCATGCAAGACACCATCCCCGACGGTACGGTCGCGATCATCGACGGTGTCCGGCGCATCCACTACGACGGCTACTGGCTCAAGGCCTACGAGCCGCCGGCGGACACGCTGGACGCCAAGAAGCGGCTGATCCAGGCGCTCACCCGGCGCCTGTTCAACCACGTCGAGCACGGCATCAACATCCCGGGCAAGCGTCTGGACGACGCGCGCCGCGCCTACGAGGCCGAAGACGACCCCGCACGCAAGCGCGTCAAGGGCGCGATGTACGCCGGCGCGCTGTTCAACCGCGCCACCGACATCTTCACCAAGCTGGTGGAGTTGCAGGAGCTGGGCATCGAGATCGCCACCGACAACCCGCTGATGCGCGAATGCGGTGGCTGTCTGCAGGAGGCGCTCAAGCTCGGGCGCCTGGTGCTGCACCGCAGTGGCGACGAGGGCATCGACGAGCTGTGGGGCGAACCCTTCCGTGCCTTCTCGATCCCGGTCGAGGCCTTCTACGAGAGCCGCTACATCAAGATCGCCCAGGCGCTGCGCGCGGTGGACCGCATCGCGGCGGTGATGGCCGCCACCTTCGCCACGACACCGCTGTTCCGCGGCGTGGAACCGCTGGTATTCGACTTTGCGCGCATCGCCAAGATCAAGTGCGAGACCCTGCGTACCGACCCGGACATCTTCGACGTGTGGGCGGAGTTCGTCACCGCCTCGGAGCGCCTCGCCGCACTCGTCCCAGCACTCGGCCCGGCCGCCGACGAGAGCACCCGCCAGCTGGCCACCGACGGCCTGCACCTGATCCTGCAGGGACGCAACCTCGTCACCGACATCATCCGCGCGCGCGTGACCATGCCCAAGAGCGCGCGCGAGTTCATCGAGCGCTGCGAGACCTTCGCTGCACGCGCGCAAGCGGCCTCGCATCCACCGCTCGCGGGCGCCGACGTCGGCGCGACGCGGGCGTAAGGCGGGGAAGCAGCGCCTCACGCCTCACGCCTCACGCCTCACGCCTCACGCCTCACGCCTCACGCCTCACGCCTGCAGGATGATTCCCCCGCCCAGGCAGACCTTGGACTCGTACACCACCACGCTCTGCCCCGGCGTCACCGCCCACTGCGGCTGGGCGAAGGCGATCTCGGCGCGACCGTCGGCGATGCGGTCGATCTCGCAGGGCTGGTCGGGGGTGCGGTAGCGCGGCTTGGCGGTATACACCCAGTTGGTGTGCGGGTCGCGCCCGGCGATCCAGTTGAGGTCGCCGGCGACCAGGCGGTCCTTCAGCAGCGCCGGGTGGGCGTGGCCCTGGACCACTTGGAGCACGTTGGCCTTGACGTCCTTGCCGGCCACGTACCAGGCCTCATGCTCGCCCGCCTCGTCCTGGTTGCCCTTGAGGCCGCCGATGTGCAGGCCCTTCCTCTGGCCGATGGTGTGGTACATCAGGCCCTGGTGCTCGCCCAGCAGCCGACCGTCGTCGAGCGCGCGGATCTCGCCCGGCCGGGTGGGCAGGTAGCGCATCAGGAATTCGCGGAAGGGGCGCTCGCCGATGAAGCAGATCCCGGTCGAGTCCTTCTTCTCGGCCACGTGCAGGCCGGCCTCGGCGGCGATCCTGCGCACCTCGCGCTTGTACAGCGCGCCGAGCGGGAACATCGTCTTGGCGAGCTGCTCCTGGGTGAGGCGGTAGAGGAAGTAGCTCTGGTCCTTGGTGCCGTCCTCGGCCTTGAGCAGCTGGTACTCGGTGCGGCCGTCGTTGGTCCACGGGCGCACCTGGGCGTAGTGGCCGGTGGCGATGCGCTCGGCGCCGAGCTGCATGGCGTGGTCGAGGAAGCAGCGGAACTTGATCTCGGAGTTGCACAGCACGTCCGGGTTGGGCGTGCGCCCGGCCTCGTACTCGCGCAGGAAGTCGGCGAACACGCGGTCCTTGTATTCGGCGCTGAAATTGACGACCTCGAGGTCGATGCCGATCACGTCGCACACCGAAGCCACGTCAACCAGGTCCTGCCGCGTCGAGCAGTACTCGGAATCGTCGTCGTCCTCCCAGTTCTTCATGAACAGGCCGGTCACCTGGTAGCCCTGGCGCTTGAGCAGCAGCGCGGTCACCGCCGAGTCCACGCCGCCGGACATGCCGACCACCACCTTCATCCCCGCCCCGTCCTGCTTTCCATCCCGACTACTGGACATTCGGTCCACCTCCATTGAGCCATTCCGCGAGCGGCAGCACGATGGCCGGCTCGCCATTGTCGACGAACCAGCTGTCGACCACGTAACGTTGTCCCGGACGGTCGTCGCCATTGCCATCGCCGTCCCCCTCCCCCGCAGCCCCGATCACCAGCCCGTCCTCGGTGCAGTTGCAGCCCGCCAGCGCCTCGCCGGGCGGCAGGCGATCGATGCGCTCGGCCACCGACAGCACCTCGACCACCGCGCTGAAGTGCTGCAGGATCAGCCGGGTGCGGCGCGCCGGCTCGAGCACGCGGTGAAAGCGCAGCGCCCCGCGCGCCTCGAGCAGCTGCAGCAGCCGGGTCGTGGTGGTCGAGTGATCGATGCAGTCCATGCGTCCGTCCGCGCCCTCGTCGAGCAGGTTGCCGGCGCGGTCGGTCGCGACCGCCGTCTGCGTCGCCGCCACCCGGTACAGCCCGCCCACCGCCTCGGCGAGGAGCTCGCGCTCCTGCGCCGCGCTGCGCGCCGCCGCGAGGCGTGCACCGATGCGGAGCAGGCTGGCCGCATGCACGCGCACCCGCCCCTCGCTCGCGCAGCCGTAGTTGTAGCAGATGCTCACCTCCGCCCCGGCATCCGACGCCGCCGCGCCCACCGTCGCCCACGTCGCCGCCGGCCAGGCGAGCAGCGCGCACAACAGCGGGCGGAGCCGGCGCGTCATCATCCCATCGTGCTGTGATGCACCAGCGCGAGCGGATGGCGCTGCCCGGCGATCCAGTCCTCGATGCACTGCAGGATCAGCGGGCTGCGGTGGCGATCGGCGCACGCGCGCACCTCGTCGAGCGTCAGCCATACCGCGCGCACGATGCCCTCGTCGAGCGGGCGCCCCGGCTGCTCGCCGAGCAGGCGGCCACCGTAGGCGAAGCGCAGGTAGGTGATGTCGCCCTGCGGACGTGTCCACTGGTAGATGCCGACGAGGTACTCCGGCTCGAAATGGTGGGCGGTCTCCTCGAGCACCTCGCGCACGGTGGCCTGCAGCAGGGACTCGCCCTCCTCGAGGTGGCCGGCGGGCTGGTTGAAACGCAGCCCCTCGGGCGTCTCCTCCTCGACGAGCAGGAAGCGGCCATCGCGCTCGATGACGGCGGCGACGGTGACGTTGGGTTTCCAGGGACGATCCTTCACCTCGATGCTCCAGCGCATGAAGGCCCGCATTCTAGCGCGCACCACCCTGGATGGAGGAGCGCCGCGTGCCGCCCGCCCGCGCCGGTGGCAGGTCGATCGCGGCCTGCGCGCGACCCGCGTCCTCGGCACGGCTTTACGCTAGAATCGCAAGGCTTTGCGCCCGGTGGACGATCGAGGGCGCGCGACGAACCCATTCAGCGAACATTTTTCAAGGCGGAGATCTTCATCATGTCCATGGCTGACCGCGACGGCTTCATCTGGCAGGACGGCAAGCTCGTTCCGTGGCGCGAGGCGACCACCCACGTCCTCACCCACTCGCTCCACTACGGCCTCGCCGTGTTCGAGGGCGTCCGTGCCTACAACACCGTCAGCGGCACCGCGATCTTCCGCCTCGCCGAGCACACCCAGCGCCTGATCAACTCCGGCAAGATCTACATGATGGACATCCCCTACTCCAAGGATGAACTCATGGAGGCGCAGAAGGAGGTCGTGCGCGCGAACAAGCTGGAGTCCTGCTACCTGCGCCCGATCGCCTTCTACGGCTCGGAGAAGATGGGGATCTCGACGCTCGGAGCGCGCGTCCACGTCGCCATCGCGGCCTGGCCCTGGGGCGCCTACCTCGGCGAGGAAGGCCTGCAGAAGGGCATCCGCGTGAAGACCTCGTCCTACACCCGCCACCACGTGAACTCGACGATGCCGCGCGCCAAGCTGTCCGGCACCTACCCGAACTCGATCCTCGCCAACCTCGAGGTCACCCGCCAGGGCTACGACGAGGCGCTGCTGCTCGACAACCAGGGCTTCGTCGCCGAGGGCGCGGGCGAGAACCTCTTCATCGTCAAGGACGGCCGCATCTACGAACCCGAGATCGCTTCGGCGCTCACCGGCATCACCCGCGACTCGATCCACGTCATCGCGCGCGAGCTCGGCTACGAGGTCGGCACCAAGCGCCTGACGCGCGACGACATCTACCTCGCCGACGAGGCCTTCTTCACCGGCACCGCCGCCGAGGTCACCCCGATCCGCGAGCTCGACGACCGCCAGATCGGCGCCGGCCAGCGCGGCCCGGTCACCGAGAAGATCCAGTCCCGCTTCTTCGACGTCGTCAACGGCCGTGCGCCCGAATACGCGCACTGGCTCGCCCACGTCTGATTTCCACGCCCAGAGGATTGCGACATGGTTGAAAACACCGACAAGACCCAGGCCGTCGTCACCACCGCCAAGGACCTGCCGCTGCACTGCCCGCCGCCGGGCGCGCCGCTGTGGGCCCGCCATCCGCGCGTGTTCCTCGACATCCTGAAGACCGGCGAGGCCGTCTGCCCGTATTGCAGCGCGCACTACGTGTTCAATGGCGAGCGCCCCAAGGGTCATCACTGAGAATCCGGACACCGGGCCGCCCCGGCCCGCGACCCGACCGGACCACGGGGGCTGCGGCCCCCGTGGTCTTTACGATCCACCCACAATAACAACATCCCCTTGAGCAGACCTGTCTTCACCACCGCCCTCGAAGCGGAAGCCGCCTTCTACCGTGCCCTCGCCGAGGGCGACTTCGAGGCCCTGATGGCCGTCTGGTCGGAGGAAGAGGAGGTCGTCTGCGTCCAACCGGGCGGCCCTCGCATCGTCGGCCTGGCTGCGGTGCGCGAGATCTGGCGCCAGATCCTCGCCGACGGCGCCCGCATCCGCATCGACGTCAATCACGCGGTGACCAGCTCCACCGCGATGATGGCCATGCACTGCGTGCTCGAGCGCCTCGCCACCGACGGCCCCACGCCGCGCACCGCGACGATCGCCGCGACCAACGTCTTCGTGCGCGGCGCCGACGGCTGGCGGATGGTGCTCCACCATGCCTCGCCGGTGCCGGAGCTCTCGGGCCCCGAGGACTCGACGCCGCGCATATTGCACTGACCCCTCGCACCACGACCTCCTCTTCGACAGCGTGACCCGGCCACACTGCGCGGCCTAGAATCCCGCGAGCCGCTGCCCGGGCCGGGATCTCCGGACGAGCATCCCTGCGTCCGCGCCTCCTGGAAACGCCCATGCCCCAAGCCCTGCCTGCCGCCGAGCTCTTCAAGGCCTACGACATCCGCGGCATCGTCGATACCGTGCTTACCGCCGCGGCAGTGCGTGCGATCGGCCACGCGATCGGCTCGGAGGCCGTGGCGCGCGGCCAACGTGCGATCGCGGTGGGCCGCGACGGCCGCCTGTCCGGCCCGGCGCTTGCCGGCGCGCTGAGCGAGGGCATCCGCGCGGCTGGCGTCGATGTGATCGACATCGGCTGCGTGCCCACCCCGCTCACCTATTTCGCCGCCTTCGAGCTCGGCTGCGCCTCCTGCGTCTCGGTCACCGGCAGCCACAATCCGCCCGACTACAACGGACTCAAGATCGTGCTCGGAGGTCAGACCCTGCACGGCAGCATGATCCAGGACCTGCGCCGGCGCATCGCCGAGGACGACCTCGTGCATGGCACCGGGGCGCTGCGCAGCGCGGACGTCCGTGCCGCCTACCTGGACCGCGTCGTCGGCGATGTGCAGCTCGCGCGGCCGATGAAGGTCGTGATCGACTGCGGCAACGGCGTCGCCGGCGCTATCGCGCCCGCACTGTTCCGCCGCCTGGGCTGCGAGCTGGTCGAGCTCTTCTGCGAGGTGGACGGCCGCTTCCCCAACCACCACCCCGACCCTTCCCGGCCGGAGAACCTGCGGGACGTGATCCGCGCACTGCGAGAAACCGATGCCGAGCTGGGCCTGGCCTTCGACGGCGACGGCGACCGCCTCGGTGTGGTGTGCAAGGACGGCGAGATCATCTACCCCGACCGCCAGCTGATGCTGTTCGCCGCGGACGTGCTTGCGCGCCTGCCCGGCGGCGAGATCCTCTACGACGTCAAGTGCAGCCGCAAGCTGGCCCCGTGGATCCGCGCGCACGGTGGCCGGCCGACGATGTGGAAGACCGGGCATGCGCTGCTCAAGGCGAAGCTGCAGGAGACGGGTGCCGCACTCGCCGGCGAGATGAGCGGCCACCTGTTCTTCAAGGAGCGCTGGTACGGCTTCGACGACGGCCTTTACGCGGGCGCCCGCCTGCTCGAGATCCTCTCCGCCCACGCCGATCCGAACGCCGCACTGAAGGCGCTGCCCGACGCGGTCAGCACGCCGGAGCTGAACCTGAAGATGCGGGAAGGCGAACCGTACGAACTGGTAAGCCGATTGCGCGATGCGGCGCTCGCGACGCCCTCGTGCTTCGCAGATGCCCGCGAGGTGATCACGCTAGACGGCTTGAGGGTGGAGTTCGCCCACGGCTTCGGCCTCGCCCGCCCCTCGAATACGACGCCGATGGTGGTGCTGCGCTTCGAGGCCGACGACGCGACGGCACTCGCGGCGATCCAGGCGGCGTTCCGGCGCGCGCTCGAGGCAGCCTGGCCGGGGCTCGCGCTGCCATTCTGAGGCGCCGGTCAGCGGGCGGACCGGTCGGCGATGCAGCCATTGACGGGCGCTTGCGCCTCCGGGCCGCGCATCTGCAAAAAAACCCCTGCAAGCGGAGGGCGAATGCGAAAAAAAACACGCCGCCCACGCACGCCGCGGCGCACAATGCAAAAATGGTTTTGACCTGATCCAATCCAAGTGAGGCAAGCATGGCGGTACGGGACCAGCGCGAGGCGCGCGCGCGCGAAAACAAGCACGCCCACAAGGGCATCGACATTCCATCCTGCCCAGGCATCCTCGCCCAGTTGATGGAAGAACTGCGCCAGCCGCAGGTGAGCGGCAAGCACATCGCCACGCTGATCGGCAAGGATGTCGGGCTGGCCGCGATCGTCGTGCGCTCGGCCAATGCCCCCTTCTTCGGCAGCGGGCGGAGGATCGCCTCGATCGACGACGCGATCCGCATGCTCGGCTTCGGCATGCTCGCCAACCTCGTCCAGGAAGCGCTGCTGCGCAGCGCGATCGCCGGCCCCGGCGCCGCGCTCGAGCGCTTCTGGGACAACTCGCGCTGCACCGCGCTGGCAAGCGCGATGCTGGCGCGCCGCACCGGCATCGCCCGCCCGGAGACCGCCTACACCTTCGGCCTCTTCCACGACTGCGGCATCCCCCTGCTGGTCAAGCGTTTTCCCAACTACAAGAACATCCTGGCCAAGGCCAACCAGGCGACCGAACGCTGGTTCACCGACGTCGAGGACGATGCGCTCGACACCAACCACGCCACCATCGGTTACCTGCTCGCTCGTTCCTGGGGCCTCACCGATGCGGTGTGCATCGGCATCCTGTGCCATCACGACTACTCGGTGTTCACCCCCGACTCGGGGCTGGAGGTCGAGGCGCAGACATTGATCGCGCTCAACCTGGTGGCCGAGCACGTTGCCGGCACCCACCTGCGCACGCGGCGCGACACCGAGTGGGACAAGGGGCGCGAAGCCGTGGCGCGCTTCCTCGGCTATGCACCGCCCGAACTGGACGACCTCGCCGACGACCTGCTCTACGCGCTCGACCGCCAGGGCGAGGACCTGCCCGCATGATTTCCGCGCCGCGGCTCCGCCACTGACAGGCGCGCGCGGCGCTCAAACCGGATCGAGCTTGGCCACTCCGAGCAGCAGCCACTTCACCCCGGCGGGGCCGAAGTTGATCTGCACCTTGGCATCGCTGCCGCTGCCCTCGGCGGCGACGATCACCCCCTGGCCGAACTTCGCGTGTGCCACCGCCTGGCCGATACGCAAGCCGCCGGGCAGCGTGGCGAAGGCCGGGCGCGGCGCGCGCTGCACCTGCTGCGCGCTGGAAGCCGAGGGCCTGAAATAGCCTCCCCCCGTCCCGCCCATCGCGCCCCCGACAGCCGAGCGCGGATTGGGCGGGGTCAGCCACTTGGTCAGGCCGGAGGGGATCTCCTCCAGGAAGCGCGAGCGCAGGTTGTAGCGCGTCTGCCCGTGCAGCATGCGGCTCTGCGCGAAGCTCAGGTACAAGCGCTCGCGCGCCCGCGTCACCGCGACGTACATCAGGCGGCGCTCCTCCTCCAGCCCGTCCTGCTCGAGGATGCTGTTCTCGTGCGGGAACAGCCCCTCCTCGAGACCGGACAGGAAGACCACGTCGAACTCCAGGCCCTTGGCCGAATGCACCGTCATCAGCTGCACCGCGTCCGCCCCCTGGTCGGCCTGGTGGTCGCCGGCCTCGAGCGAGGCATGGGCGAGGAAGTCGGCGAGTAGCGCGTGCGGCTGCGCCAAGGCCTCGCCCGACTGGGCCTGCGCCTCGGCGAGGAAGTTGGCCGCGGCGTTGATCAGCTCGTCGAGGTTCTCCAGGCGCTCGCGGCCTTCCTTGTCGGCCCTGTAGTGCGCGCGCAGGCCGCTCAGGTCGAGCACATGGTCGACCAGCTCGGGGAGCGGCAGGCCGGCGGTGTCGCGGCGCAGGTCCTCGACCAGGCGAACGAACACCGCGAGCGCGCTGCCCGGCTTGCCGGACAGATGCGGAACGGTGGCGTAGAGGCTGGTGTTGTAGGTGCGCGCGGCATCGCCCAGCACCTCCAGCGAACGCGCACCGATGCCTCGGGTGGGGAAGTTCACCACCCGCGCGAACGAGGTGTCGTCGTCCGGATTGGCGATCAGGCGCAGGTAGGCGAGCGCATGCTTGATCTCCTGGCGCTCGAAGAAGCGCAGCCCGCCATACACCCGATAGGGAATGCCGGCAGAGAAGAGCTGGTGCTCGAGCACGCGCGACTGCGCATTCGACCGGTACAGCAGCGCCACTTCGCTGCGCAGCCCGCCCTCGCGCACCAGCGACTGGATCTCCTCGACGATCCAGCGCGCCTCGTCGGCGTCCGCGTACGCCTCGAAGACACGAATCGGCTCGCCGGCCCCCTGGTCGGTCCACAGGTTCTTGCCGAGCCGGTTGCTGTTGTGAAGGATGATCGCGTTGGCGGCATCGAGAATATTGGCGTGCGAGCGGTAGTTCTGCTCCAGGCGGATCACGTTCTGCACCCGGAACTCGCGCTCGAAGTCGCGCATGTTGCCGACCTCGGCACCGCGGAATCGATAGATGCTCTGGTCGTCGTCGCCCACACAGAACATCGCCGCGCCACCCTCGCGGCCCTCGTCGGCAAAGAGCTTGAGCCAGCGGTACTGGAGGCGGTTGGTATCCTGGAACTCGTCGACCAGGATGTGGCGGAAGCGGCGCTGGTAATGGCGGCGCAGCGGCTCGTTGCGCTCGAGCAGCTCGTAGCTGCGCAGCAGCAACTCCGCAAAATCCACAACAGACTCGCGCTGGCACTGCGCCTCATACTCCTGGTAGAGCTGTACGCGCAGTCGGGTGTAGTCGTCCCAGGCCTCGACCGCGTGAGGGCGGTTGCCAGCCTCCTTCTGGCCATTGATGAAATGCTGGAGCTCGCGCGGCGGGAACTTCTCGTCGTCGACGTTCAAGCTTTTCAGCAGGCGCTTGATCGCGGCGAGCTGGTCGGCCGAATCGAGGATCTGGAAAAGCTGCGGCAGCCCGGCATCGCGGTGGTGGGCGCGCAGCAGGCGGTTGGAGAGGCCGTGGAAGGTGCCGATCCACATGCCGCGGGTGCTCACCGGCAGCATCGCGCCGAGGCGGGCGAGCATCTCCTTCGCGGCTTTGTTGGTAAATGTAACCGCGAGGATGCCGGCCGGGTCGACCTGGCCGGACTGGATCAGCCAGGCGATGCGGGTGGTGAGCACGCGCGTCTTGCCCGATCCGGCACCGGCGAGGATCAGGGCGTGTTGCGCGGGCAGGCTCACCGCCTGCAGTTGTTCGGGGTTCAGGTTGCTCAGCAGGGTGGACATCGCGTTTCCTCTTCGACCCGGCATTGTATCGGCCGCGGGGGGACGAGACCGATACGGGAGACCAGGCAGGGACGGGGGAGAAATGGACACAACATGATGTTGCATCGCAGCAACACCCGGCTTGCAGCTTTCCTCGGTTGCGCTAAATTGTAGTTGTGCACTGCACCAAATCCATCGAATTCCCGGAACCTTTTCACGGAACGATTTGTCGGAATTGTGCAGAATCAAGGAACTAAACCCGGCGCCTGCCTAATATTGCGCCACAACATTATTTTATAAAGCCTCTGCCCAGAAAGCAGTTGCTGAAACGAGGGCCACATCCGGCCCCGATGGAGAACGCATCATGAAAACGCCCAAACTGCTGCCTTGGTATGCCCGCAAAGCGGGCGTCTCGATCGAGCGCGCCGAAACCCTCTGGCGCAAGGCCGTGCGTGAAGCAACCGCTGAAACCGGTTGGGTCGGCAATGCCGAATACTGGGGTGCTGCGATGGATCACTTCATGCGCCTGCTCGCGGAAGAGCGCAGCACGCTGTGCGCTCCGCGAGTGCAATCCTACGTCCGCACCCAGAACCGCATGTGGCGCCTGCCCCTGATCGCGATGGAAGATCTCTTCTCCGCACTCCATGCGAACTGGCAGCGCGAGCACGGCGCCGACCACCGCCGCGCCGCGTAAGCGTCACTCCGCCCCGAATGCCTCGTGCCGCCCCGGCGGCACGTCAATCCTTGCTTGTCTCCCTCCCTCCTTCAATGGAGATTCGGCGCTCCGTTCACGCGGAGCGCCATTTTTTTACCCGATCCGCGGTCGTCGGCCTGGGTGGGCGTCGACTTGTCCGCGACCAGGAACCGTGTCGGCGCTCGATCACCGGCAAGCCCGCCCCCACGGCGCCTGCGTGCGACTGCCCCGGCCGCGCAAGGCATGCGAGGCGCCCGGCGCCGCGCTTCACGGTATACTGGCGTGTTTTCAACGCCATCCAGCCCGCGCGCCCGCCATGCAGGAAAAATACCAGCCCGCCGCCCTCGAAACGGCCGCCCAGCAGCACTGGGACTCCACCGACGCCTTCCGCGTGACCGAGGACGCCAGCCGTCCGAAGTACTACTGCCTGTCGATGTTCCCCTACCCCTCGGGCAAGCTGCACATGGGGCACGTGCGCAACTACACCATCGGCGACGTGCTCGCGCGCTTCCACCGCATGAAGGGCTACAACGTGCTGCAGCCCATGGGCTGGGACGCCTTCGGCATGCCGGCCGAGAACGCCGCGATCCAGAACAACGTGCCGCCGGCGAAGTGGACCTACGCCAACATCGACTACATGAAGGCGCAGCTGAAGCGCCTCGGCTTCGCCATCGACTGGTCGCGCGAGCTCGCCACCTGCACCCCCGAGTACTACCGCTGGGAGCAGTGGCTGTTCACCCGCCTGTTCGAGAAGGGCCTGATCTACAAGCGCCTCGGCACGGTCAACTGGGACCCGGTCGACGAGACCGTGCTCGCCAACGAGCAGGTCATCGACGGCCGCGGCTGGCGCTCGGGCGCACTGGTCGAGAAGCGCGAGATCCCCATGTATTACATGAAGATCACCGCCTACGCCGACGAGCTGCTGAGTGCGCTGGACGACCTGCCGAACTGGCCCGAGCAGGTCAAGCTGATGCAGAAGAACTGGATCGGCCGCTCGGAAGGCGTGGAGATCAGCTTTCCCTTCGACGTCTCCAGCATCGGCCACGAAGGCGCGCTGAAGGTCTTCACAACCCGCGCCGACACCCTGATGGGCGCGACCTACGTCGCGGTGGCGGCCGAGCACCCGCTCGCCACCCAGGCCGCGGCCAGCAATCCCGCGCTGGGCGAGTTCATCGAGGAATGCAAGCGCGGAGGCGTCGCCGAGGCCGACATCGCCACGATGGAAAAGAAGGGCATGGCCACCGGCCTCAAGGTGCGCCACCCGCTCACCGACGAGCCGCTCGAGGTCTGGGTCGCCAATTACGTGCTGATGGGCTACGGAGAAGGCGCGGTGATGGCGGTACCGGCGCACGACGAGCGCGACTTCGCCTTCGCCACCAAGTACGCACTGCCGATCCGGATGGTGGTCGGCTCCGACACCTACGCCGACACCGTCGCCCCCTGGCAGGACGCCTACTCCGACTACGGCCGCCTGGTGAATTCCGGCAAGTACGACGGCCTCGACTTCCAGGGCGCGGTCGACACGATTGCCGCCGACCTCGCCGCCAAGGGCCTGGGCGCCAAGCGCGTGCAGTACCGCCTGCGCGACTGGGGCATCTCGCGCCAGCGCTACTGGGGCTGCCCGATCCCGATGATCCACTGCGCCGACTGCGGCGACGTGCCGGTGCCGGACGGGCAACTGCCGGTGGTGCTCCCCGAGAACGTCGAGATCACCGGCCGCGGCTCGCCGCTGGCCAAGATGGCCTCGTTCTACGAGTGCGCGTGCCCGAAGTGCGGCAAGCCGGCCAAGCGCGAGACCGACACCATGGACACCTTCGTCGAATCGTCCTGGTACTTCCTGCGCTACGCCTGCGCGGACAGCACGACGGCGATGGTGGACGAGCGCGTCAACTACTGGGCGCCGGTCGACCAGTACATCGGCGGCATCGAGCACGCCATCCTGCACCTGCTGTACTCGCGCTTCTTCACCCGCGCGATGCGCGACTGCGGGCTGGTCGATGTCTCCGAGCCCTTCAGCGCGCTGCTCACCCAGGGCATGGTGGTGGCCGAGACCTACTACCGCGAACTCGACGGTGGCAAGAAGCAGTGGATCAACCCCGCCGACGTGGTCGTCGAGCGTGACGAGCGCGGCCGCATTGTCACCGCCAGGCTCGAGTCCGACGGCCTGCCGGTGGTCATCGGCGGCATCGAGAAGATGTCGAAGTCGAAGAACAACGGCGTCGACCCGCAGTCCCTGGTGGACCAGTACGGTGCCGACACCGCGCGCCTGTTCATGATGTTCGCCGCACCGCCCGACCAGCAGCTCGAGTGGTCCGACTCCGGCGTCGAGGGCGCCTCGCGCTTCCTGCGCCGGGTGTGGAACTACGGCCACGCCTTCGCCACCGCCACCCGCGGCGCGCTGCCCGCCGCGCGCGCGCTCGCCGCCGGCACGCTGCCCGCCGCCGCGGCCGACGTGCGCCGCGAGGTGCACACCCACCTCAGGCAGGCGAGCTACGACTTCGGCAAGCACCAGTTCAACACCGTCGTGTCGGCGGCGATGAAGATCCTCAACGCGCTCGAGAAGGCGCACAAGGATCTCGCCGGCATCGATCCGGCCGCCCACGCCGAGGTCGCCGAGGAAGGCTTCTCCATCCTGCTGCGCCTCTTGTCGCCGATCACCCCGCACATCTGCCATGCGCTGTGGCAGGACTGCGGCTTCGGCACCGACATCCTGGTGGCGCAGTGGCCGGAGGTCGCCGAGGACGCACTGAAGCAGGACGAGATCGAGCTGATGCTGCAGGTCAACGGCAAGCTGCGCGGCAGCCTCAAGATCGCGGCCGACGCAGCCCGGGCCGACATCGAGGCGGCGGCGCTCGCCGCGGAAGCGGCGCAGAAGTTCATGGAGGGCAAGCCGGCGAAGAAGGTCGTCGTCGTGCCCGGTCGCCTGGTCAACATCGTCGTGTGAGGACGTCCTGCATGCGCGCTCCTGGTCACGTCACCGCCGCCGGGCGGCGGCGCCTGCTCGGCGGCGCGATCGCCGCCGCCTTGCTGCTGTCGGGCTGCGGCTTCCACCTGCGCGGCCCGCAGGCGCTCGACTTCGCCACCTTGCATATCGACGTTCCGGCCCAGACCGACTTCGGCGCCCAACTGCGCCGCCTGATCGCCACCACCGGCACCACACGGGTGGAGGAAGACGCGGCCAAGGCCGAAGCCCGCCTGCAGATCCTCGCCAACGACCGCGGCCGCGAGATCCTCAGCCTCACGGGTGCAGGCAAGGTGCGCGAGTACCAGCTCGTCCAGGTGCTGCGCTTCCAGTTGCTCGATCGCGCCGGCAAGACCGTGATCCCTCCCACCAGCCTGTCGGCCCGGCGCGAATACACCTTCGATGACAGCCTCGTGCTCGGCAAGGAGCAGGAGGAGAACCTGCTCTACCGCGACATGCAGAACGACCTCGTGCAGCAGTTGATGCGGCGGCTCGCCGTCGCTCGCCGCGACGGCTGAACCCGTTACGCCCTCCCGCGTGATCCTGCGTCCCGACCAGCTCGCCCCCCAGCTCGAGCGCCCGCTCGCGCCACTCTGGCTGCTGCACGGCAACGAGCCGCTGCTCGTGCTCGAGGCCGCCGATGCGATCCGTGCCGCCGCCCGGCGCCAGGGCTTCGAGGAGCGCGAGACCCTGGTCGTCGGCCAAGGCTTCAAGTGGGACGCGCTCGCCCTGGCCGCGGGCAACCTGTCGCTCTTCGGCGGCGCCAAGCTGATCGACCTGCGCATCCCCACCGGCAAGCCCGGCCGCGACGGCGGCGACGCGCTGCAGCGCTACATCGCCAACCTGCCGTCCCAGACCCTGACCCTGGTGACCCTGCCCGAAGTCGACTGGGCGACGCGCAAGACCGCATGGTTCAAGGCGCTCGCCGACACCGCGACGACGCTGGAACTGAACGCGCCCGAGCGCGAGCGCCTGCCCGACTGGGTCGCCCGCCGGCTTGCCGTGCAGAAGCAGTCCGCCCCACCCGAAGCGCTCGCCTTCATCGCCGACCACGTCGAGGGCAACCTGCTCGCCGCCCACCAGGAGATTCTCAAGCTCGGCCTGCTGCACGGCGAGGGCGTGCTGACGCTCGAGCAGGTGCAGGACGCGGTGCTCGATGTCGCGCGCTACGACATCGACAAGCTGCGAGAGGCGGTCATCGAGGGCGACCCGGCACGCTGCGCCCGCCTGCTCGAGGGGCTCGAGGGCGAGGGCGCCGCCCCGCCGCTGGTGCTGTGGGCACTCGCCCACGAGACCCGCAGCCTCGCCACCCTGTGCGCAGGGCGCGACGCCGGCCAGCCGCTGGCCACGCTGTTCAAGGCCGAACGCATCTTCGATCCGCGCCGCCAGCAGACCATGACGCGCGCACTCGGCCGCCTCGCCCAGGGGAATCTGCGTGCCGCGCTGATGCACGCCGCACGCATCGACCGCATGATCAAGGGCCTCGCCCGCGGAGACGTGTGGGACGAGTTCCTCCAGCTCGCCCTGCGCCTGGCGCGCCGAAGCTGAGTCGCGCCGGGTTTCATCCGCATCCGGTTCGATGCTTTAATGCCGGCTCGCACCGCAGCATCCGTCGACGCCGCACCCCACGCCGAACAAGAGCTCCACATGGACATCCAGCACTACATGCAGACCCTGGGCCGCCAGGCCCGCACCGCCTCGCGCATCGTCGCCGCGGCCTCGACCGAGGCCAAGAATGCGGCTCTGCTGGCGATGGCCGCCGAGATCCGCGCGCGCCGCGCCGAGCTGCTCGCCGCCAACGCCCGCGATCTCGAAGAGGCGCGCGCCGCCGGCCTGGAACCGGCACTGATCGACCGCCTGACGCTGGACGAGAAAGGCATCGAGTCGATGGCTACAGGCCTCGAGCAGGTCGCTGCACTGCCCGACCCGGTGGGCGAGATGAGCGACATCAAGCGTCGCCCCTCCGGCATCCAGCTCGGCAAGATGCGCGTGCCGCTGGGCGTGATCGGCATCATCTACGAGGCCCGCCCCAACGTCACCGCCGACGCCGCGGCGCTGTGCCTCAAGTCCGGCAACGCCGCGATCCTGCGCGGCGGCAAGGAGGCGATCCACGCCAACCGCGCGATCGCCGCCTGCGTGCGCGCCGGCCTCGTCCAGGCTGGCCTGCCGGAGCACGCGGTGCAGGTGGTGGAGACCACCGACCGCGAGGCCGTCGGCGCGCTGATCACCATGCCCGAATACGTCGACGTGATCGTGCCGCGCGGCGGCAAGGGCCTGATCGAGCGCATTTCCAGGGACGCGCGCGTGCCGGTGATCAAGCACCTCGACGGCAACTGCCACGTCTACATCGACGATGAAGCCGATCCCGCCAAGGTCGTGCCCATCATCGAGAACGCCAAGACGCAGCGCTACGGCACCTGCAACACCGCCGAATCCTTGCTGGTGGCGCAAGACGTCGCCGACATCTACCTGCCCGCGATCGGCCGCATGCTCGCCGCCAAGGGCGTGGAGATGCGCTGCTGCGCCAAGTCTCTCGCCCTGCTGCGCGCGGCCGGCATCGCCGGCGCGAAGCTGGTCGAGGCCACCGAGGCCGACTGGCACGAGGAATACCTCGCCCCGATCCTCGCGGTGAAGATCGTGGCCGGCCTCGACGAGGCGATCGAGCACATCAACACCTGCAGCTCGGGCCACACCGAAGCGATCGTCACCGAGAACTATTCCCACGCCATGCGCTTCCTGCGCGAGGTAGATTCGTCCTCGGTGATGGTCAACGCCTCCACCCGCTTCGCCGACGGCTTCGAATACGGCCTCGGCGCGGAGATCGGCATCTCCACCGACAAGATCCACGCGCGTGGCCCGGTAGGCCTGGAAGGCCTGACCAGCCAGAAATGGATCGTGTTCGGCAACGGCGAAGTGCGTCGCTGAGACCGCCCACGGAACGAATACGAAGAGGGGAACCCATGAGTATCCGCATCATCCGCAGCCTGCTTGCGGCCGCACTGCTGTCGGCAAGCCTGGCCCAGGCGGCCGTCAAGGTCGGCGACGTCGATTTCGCCCCGCATCAGACCGTGCAGCAGAGCGCACTCGCGCTCAACGGTGCCGGCCTGCGCACCCGGCTCGGCTTCAAGGTCTATGCGATGGGCCTGTATCTGCGCGCGCCGCTCGCCGACGCCGGCGCGATCCTCGCCGACAAGGGCGAGAAGCGCATCCGCATCGTGCTGATCCGCGACCTCGAGGCGAAGCAGTTCGGCGACGCGCTGCAGACCGGACTGGAGAAGAACCACGACACTGCGGCGCTCTCCGCGCTCAAGCCCTCCACGGACGCCCTCCTGGCTGCGCTCGCCGCGGTCGGCGAGGTCAAGGCCGGCACCGAGATCGTGCTCGATCGGCTCGGCAGCGGCGCGACCCGCCTGTTGGTCGATGCGAAGCAGCAGGGCGAGGACATCGCCGACACCGCCTTCTACCCCGCGCTGCTGCGCATCTGGCTCGGCGAACGCCCGGCCGACAGCGACCTGCGCGAGGCGCTGCTCAAGAAGCCGCAGTGACGCGCCCCCCCACGACGATGGAGGGGACACAGGCGGCGTTCGACGCCGTGATCGCGCTGCCCTTCGGCCCCTTCGGCATCCGCGCGCACGACGGGGAGGTGCGGGAGCTCGTCTTCCTGCCCCCGGGCACTCCGCTGCACGACCCGCGCAACGCCACCGCCGGCGCGGCCGCGCACGCGCTGCGCGCCTGGATCGAGGATCCCGAGCAGCCCTTCCCGGTGCCGCTCGCGCCCTGCGGCACGCCTTTCCGCCGCCGTGTGTGGGCCGCCATCGCGGCCATCCCGCGCGGGCGCACGACCACCTACGGCAAGCTCGCCGCGGACCTGGGCAGCGCGCCGCGTGCGGTCGGCCAGGCCTGCGGCGCCAACCCCTTTCCCCTGATCGTGCCCTGCCACCGCGTGACCTCCGCGGCCGGCCTGGGTGGCTTCGCCAACGCCCGCGAGGGCTGGCTGCTCGAGGTCAAGCGCTGGCTGCTCGCCTTCGAAGGGGCGCTGTGAGCGCACGCGCGCCGGCGCGCGAAGCCGGCCTGCAGCCCGCGCACCGCGCCGAGCTCGACCGTTTCACCGATGCGCTCTGGCTCGAGCACGGACTAGCGAAGAACACACTGGCCGGCTACCGCAGCGACCTCGCCCGCTTCGCCGCCTGGCTGGAGACGCGCGCCCGGCGCCTGCCCGCCGTCACCGGCGCCGACCTCGCCGCCTACCTCGTCGAATTCAGTCGCGCCGCGAAACCGGCGAGCCAGCGCAGACTGATCGCCGCGTGGCGGCGCTACTACCGCCTGCTGCTCGCCAACCGCGAGATCGCCGAGGACCCCACCCTGGCGATCGATACCCCGCGCGCGGCGGAACGCTTTCCCAAGACCCTGAGCGAGGCCCAGGTCGAGGCCCTGCTCGCTGCCCCCGAGCTCGACACCCCGCAAGGCCTGCGCGACCGCTGCATGCTCGAGGTGCTCTACGCCGCCGGCCTGCGCGTCTCCGAGCTGGTCGGACTGAAGATCTTCGCGGTGGGCGTCAATGAAGGCGTGGTTCGCGTGATGGGCAAGGGCAGCAAGGAGCGCCTGGTGCCGCTCGGCGAGATCGCCGCCGACTGGCTGCAGCGCTACCTGGCCGAGGCGCGCCCGATCCTGCTCGCCGGGCGCAGCTGCGACGAGGTCTTCGTGACCCGGCTGGGGGCGGCGATGTCGCGGCAGATGTTCTGGCGCCTGATCAAGCGCTACGCCCTCGCCGCCGGCATCGCACCCGAGCGCATCTCGCCCCACACCCTGCGCCACGCCTTCGCCACCCATCTGCTCAACCACGGCGCCGACCTGCGCGTCGTGCAGCTGCTGCTCGGCCACGCCGACATCTCCACCACGCAGATCTATACCCACGTCGCGCGCGAGCGCCTCAAGCAGCTGCACGCGCGCCACCATCCGCGCGCGTGAAACCCGCGGGTACCCCGGCACGGGCGCGTCCATACGCCCCGGGATGGCCGATGGCACTACAATGACGGGAATGCGCCGCCCCTTCGCGACGGCGCCTCCGACAGGCCGTCCGATCATGAGCAGAAACGAAGCCCACGCCCCCGAGACCCCCGCCACCCGCTTCCTGCGCCAGCACGGCGTGGCCTTCTCCAGCCACCTCTACGAATACGAGGAGCACGGCGGCACCACGGTGTCCTCGCGCGAACTCAACGTCCCCGAGCACGCGGTGGTCAAGACCCTGGTCATGGAAGACGAAAACGCGCAGCCGCTGGTGGTGCTGATGCACGGCGACCACAAGGTGTCGACCAAGGAGCTGGCGCGCCAGATCCCGTGCAAGCACGTCGAGACCTGCAAGCCGGAGACCGCCAACCGCCATAGCGGCTACCTGGTGGGCGGCACCTCGCCCTTCGGCACACGCAAGAAGATGCCGGTGTACATGGAGCGCACCATCCTCGACCTGCCGCTGATCTACATCAACGGCGGACGGCGCGGCTTCCTGGTCGGAATCCACCCGCACGACCTGCTGCGCGTGCTCCAGCCCAAGCTGGTGCAGGTGGCGAACTGAGTCGAGCGCCCGCGGGCGCTCAGGCAGCCGGCGGCACGACGACGCCCGCCTTGCTGCGCTGGATATAGACGCCGACGCGGCGCACGTCCTTCATCACCCCGATCTTGCCCACCTTGAGCTTGACCCAGGGCGCACCGAACTCCTCGAACAGCAGCTTGACGACGAATTCGCCCAGGCTCTCGATGAGGTTGAAGTGACGCTCGCCGAGCTCGCGGCGGATGCGCTCGGTCACGACCGCGTAGTCGATGGTGTCGGCGATGTCGTCATGCTCGGCGGCGGCGTCGGGCACGCCGAAGGTGAGGTTCAGCTCGACCGTCTGCGGGCCGGTCTTCTCGCGCGCGTAGATGCCGACCCAAGCCTTGACGCGCAGTTCCTCGATGAAGATGAAATCCATGCTGCTTCCCGTTTAGAATCGCCCGGATTCTAACGCGCCCCCGCCCCCGCGCCCGTAAAAGCTGTCGTCCGTGCGCGGCCGGCGTGCGAGCGAGGCGGCGCGCGGGCCTGCAGTCCCTGCCTCGCGTGTCCCGTCTTCCGTCCCTTTAGAGCTGCCCTCCGGCGGGCAGTGGAGCCAAGATGTCCACCCTGCTTCTGATCGTCGCCGCCTACCTGCTCGGCTCCATCCCCTTCGCCATCGTCACCAGCCGCCTGTTCGGCCTGGAGGATCCGCGCAAGTACGGCTCGGGCAACCCGGGCGCCACCAACGTGCTGCGCAGCGGCAACAAGGCCGCGGCCGTGCTCACCTTGCTCGGCGACGCGCTCAAGGGCTGGCTGGCGGTGTGGGCGGCGCTGCGCCTCGGCTTCGAGCCGGACATCGCCGCGCTCGCCGGCCTCGCTGCCTTCCTCGGCCACGTCTTCTCGCTCTTCCTGCGCTTCAACGGCGGCAAGGGCGTGGCCACCGCACTCGGCGTGCTCGCCGGGGTCGACGCGCGCATCGCGATCTTCTGCGCGGTGATCTGGCTCATGATCGCCTACACCACGCGCTACTCCTCGGCCGCGGCGCTGTCGGCGGCGCTCGCCGCGCCGCTCGCCGCCCTCCTCTTCCTCGGCACCAAGCCGGCGGTAGGGCTGCTCGCGGTGATGACGGCGGTGCTGTTCTGGCGCCACAAGGAGAACATCGTCCGCCTGCGCGCCGGAACCGAGGGCAAGATCGGCGGCAAGAAGAAGGACGGGCCCGCGGCGTAAGGCGCCCGAAACGCGCTGCGCTCCATGAAGGAGCGCCGCCACGCGCGAATACGGCCCTGGAGCCGCGGCGGCGCGAGCACCGGGCGCCATGTTCGCAGCTTGCGCCGCTCCCACAAGGGGAAGCCGCGACGGTTCCTGTAGGAGCGCCGCAAGGCGCGAATACGGCGGTGGAGCCGCGGCGGCGCGGGCGCCGGGCGCCGTGTTCGCGGCTGCCGCCGCTCCTACACGACGCGGGCCTGTACCGGCGGGCGCAGCTCGACCATGGGCCAGCGCGGGCGAATGCGCACAGCGGCGACCTCAGGCCCGGTCTCGCCGGCGGCCAGGCGCAGCGCGCCGGCGAAGGCGATCATCGCGCCGTTGTCGGTGCACAACGCCGGCTCGGGGTAATGCACGCGCCCGCCGCGGCGCGCCAGGGCGGCATCCAGGGTAGCCCGCAGGCAGCGGTTGGCGCCCACCCCGCCGGCCACCACCAGGGTCTTGAGCCCCACCTTCTTTAGCGCCGCGAGCGCCTTCGCGCACAGCACCTCGACCACGGCCTGCTGGAACTCGGCGGCGAGGTCGGCCATGCGCGCCGGATCCCAGTCCGGCGCCGACACCACGTTGAGCACCGCGGTCTTGAGGCCGCTGAAGCTGAAATCGAGATCGCCCGAGTGCAGCATCGGCCGCGGCAGTCGGAAGCGCCCGGGCACGCCGGACTCGGCGAGCTGCGCGAGCTGCGGTCCCCCCGGATAGCCCAGGCCGAGCAGCTTGGCGGTCTTGTCGAAGGCCTCGCCGGCGGCATCGTCCACGGATTCGCCGAGCAGCGCGTAGTCGCCCACCCCGCGCACCCGCATCAGCTGGGTGTGGCCGCCCGAGACCAGCAGCGCGACGAAGGGGAAGGCGGGCGGATCGGCCGACAGCAACGGCGACAACAGGTGGCCCTCGAGGTGATGCACCGGCAGCGCGGGGATCCCGCGCGCCATCGCGAAGGACTCCGCCACGCTCGCCCCCACCAGCAGCGCGCCGGCAAGCCCGGGCCCGCTGGTGTAGGCCACGGCGTCGATGTCTGCAGCGGCCAGGCCGGCCTCGGCCAGGGTCTGGCGCAACAGCAGCGGCAGGCGGCGGATGTGGTCGCGCGAGGCGAGCTCGGGCACCACCCCTCCGTAGGCAGCGTGCAGGTCGATCTGCGAGTGCAGGCAATGCGCGCGCAGGCCGGCCTCGGTGTCGTAGATGGCCACGCCGGTCTCGTCGCAGGAGGTTTCGATGCCGAGCACTTTCATCGGGATGCATCCGTTTGATTCGGTGTCGCATTTTAACCCGCCACCGTCGGCGCGGGCGATCGGCGGCCTTGCCATCGACGGGCTGCTGGTTTATATTCGCGGTCTTTCTGCCCACCAGACACCCAAGGAAGTCCGCAATGCCCGGTATCCGCGTCAAGGAAAACGAGCCGTTTGAAGTTGCGATCCGCCGCTTCAAGCGCACCATCGAGAAGACCGGTGTGCTGACCGAACTGCGCTCGCGCGAGTTCTACGAAAAGCCCACCGCCGAGCGCAAGCGCAAGCTGGCCGCCGCCGTCAAGCGCAACCACAAGCGCCTGCGCAGCCAGACGCTGCCGCCGAAGCTCTACTGATTCGGTACGCGACCCGCACTCGCGGGGCGCCCATGCCCGCCCACGCGGGCGATCACACGCCGGCCCGGGGTCGCTCGACCCTCGCCCGGCGTGCTGCTTTTACACGAACACCCGTCGTCCGTGAATGCGGACAGGACGGGCGTTTGCTTTTTCGCGCGCGATGATCCCCCAGTCCTTCGTCCAGGAACTGCTTTCCCGCGTCGACATCGTCGACGTCATCGAACGCTACGTCCCGCTCAAGAAGAGCGGCGCCAACTACTTCGCCTGCTGCCCCTTCCACGGCGAGAAGTCCGCCTCGTTCTCCGTCAGCCCCTCCAAGCAGTTCTATCACTGCTTCGGTTGCGGCGTGCACGGCAGCGCGGTCGGCTTCCTGATGGAGTACAGCGGGCTGGGCTTCGTCGACGCGATCAAGGAACTCGCCGCCCAGGTCGGCCTGCAGGTGCCCGACGACGGCCGCAGCGCGGCACCGGTGCACGACGACGCCAGCGAGCGGCTCTACGAGGCGATGGCGGTGGCGGCGCGCTTCTACCGCGACCAGCTCAAGCCCTCGCGCCCGGCCATCGACTACCTCAAGCGCCGCGGCCTGTCGGGCGAGGTCGCCGCACGCTTCGGCCTCGGCTACGCCCCAGACGAGTGGCAGGCGCTGGAGAAGGTCTTCCCCGACTACCAGGCCAAGGCGCTCGCCGACGCCGGCCTGGTCATCGACAACGAGCAGGGGCGGCGCTACGACCGCTTCCGCAACCGCATCATCTTCCCGATCCACGACCGCCGCGGGCGCATCATCGCCTTCGGCGGGCGCGTGCTCGACAAGGGCGAGCCCAAGTACCTGAACTCGCCCGAGACCCCGCTGTTCGAGAAGGGGCGCGAGCTCTACGGCCTCTTCCTGGCGCAGAAGGCGATCCGCGACGCCGGCTTCGCGGTCGTGGTCGAGGGCTACATGGACGTGGTCGCGCTCGCCCAGTTCGCCATCGAGAACGCGGTCGCCACGCTCGGCACCGCGACCACGCCGCAGCACATCCACACCCTGCTGCGCCAGACCGACCGCATCGTGTTCTGCTTCGACGGCGACGCCGCCGGCCGCCGCGCCGCCTGGCGCGCGCTCGAGAACGCGCTCGAGTCCCTGCGCGACGACGCCACGCTCGCCTTCCTCTTCCTGCCCACCGAGCACGACCCGGACTCCTTCGTGCGCGCCGAGGGCGCCGAGGCCTTCCGCAAGGCCGCGCTCGCCGCCACCCCGCTGGGCAGCTTCCTGATCCAGGAGCTGTCCGGCCGCCATCCGCTCGACAGTGCCGAGGGCCGCGCCGCCTTCGTGCACGAGGCGGCGCCGCTGGTCACCCGCATCGCCGCGCCGCTGCTGAAGCTCCAGGTGGTGAAGGCGGTAGCCGAGACCGCAGGCATGACCCAGGGCGAGGTGGAGTACGCCTTCGAGCAGCTCGCCGCCAAAGCCCCGCGCCGACGCGGCACCGAGGCGCCCGCCCCGCCGCACGCACCCGCGGCAAGCGCCGCAGGCGCCGAGGCGGACGCCCCCGTCTTCGACGCGTCGCGCCCGCCCGCCCGCAGCGCGCCGCCACGCGGCCAGGCGCCGCGCCCGCGTCCGGGCGGCCGGCGCAAGCCGCCCTCCACAGCCGGCACCTTGCTGCGCCTGGTGATGCAGCATCCGACCTGGGCCGCGCGCATGCCGGTCGGACTGGTGCCCGACGACAGCCCGGAAGGCCTCGCGCTGATCGCGATCATCGACCTCTTCAGCCTCGGCGAGCCGATCCCCGCCGGCGGACTGGGCGCGCTGATCGAGCGCTTCCGCGAGACCCCGCACGCCGAAACGCTTTCGCGCGTCGCCGCGGAACTCGTGGAGGCGGAATTCGACGAAGCGGTGGTCGAGACTCTCTTCGAGGACGCCCTGCGCAAGCTGCAGGTCGACGGCATCGGCAAGGAGATCACCGCCCTGCTACAACGGGATCGTGAGCAAGGACTGGACGCCGCCGGCCGGCACCGCCTGAGCGAGCTGCTGCTCGAGAAGCGGAACCTCGCCGGGAGCGGCAAAGTCTCAGATTTATAGTACAATTTCGGGTTTCCCCACTTTCTTACACCCTCACTTGAGGAGTGCTATGGCACGCGAAAAAGCCAAGGACCCGCGCAAGGACACCCCCGCGAAGGGTCGTCCTGCCAAGGCCAAGGACAAGGCAGCCCCGGTCGTCGAAAGCCCCGCCGCCACCCCGCTCGACGCGGAGGTGCGCCGCACCCGGCTGAAGACGCTGATCACGCTCGGCAAGGAACGCGGCTATCTTACCTACGCCGAGATCAGCGACCACCTCCCCGACGACGTGGCCGATGCCGAGCAGATCGAAGGCATCATCGCCACCTTCAACAACATGGGCATCCAGGTCTATGACGAGGCGCCGGCCGCCGAAGACCTGCTCATGTCGGACAGCGTCGCCACCAACGTGGACGAGGACGTCGCCGAAGAGGAAGCCGAGCAGGCGCTGTCCTCGGTAGACTCCGAATTCGGCCGCACCACCGACCCGGTGCGCATGTACATGCGCGAGATGGGTACGGTCGAGCTGCTCACCCGCGAGGGCGAGATCGAGATCGCCAAGCGCATCGAGGACGGCCTCAAGCACATGGTGCAGGCGATCTCCGCCTGCCCGACCACGATCGCCGAGATGCTCGGCATCGTCGACCGCATCGCCGCCGACGAGGCCAAGATCGACGAGCTGGTCGACGGCCTGATCGACCCCAACGCCGGCAGCGCCGAAGAAGCCGCCGCGGAAGAAGAGTCCGCCGACGAGGACGCCGAGGCCGAAGAGGACGAGGGCGCCGAGAACGAGGACGAGGGCGACGACGAGGAAGACAGCGCCGAGAGCGCCGAGCGCGCCAACGCCGCGTCGCTGCTGCAGCTCAAGAACGACGCGCTCGCCCGCTTCGACGTCATCCGCGGGCTGTACGCGAAGAAGATGCAGGCGCTCGAGAAGCGCGGCTCGCAGGACCTCTCCTACCTCGCGCTGCAGCAGCAGATCTCCGACGAGCTGCTCAACATCCGCTTCACCGCCAAGGCCATCGAGAAGCTGTGCGACTCGGTGCGTCACATGGTCGAGCAGGTGCGCAGCCACGAGCGCCAGATCCTGCAGCTGTGCGTGGATCGCGCCGGCATGCCGCGCCAGCACTTCATCAAGGTCTTCCCCGGCCAGGAGGTGAACCTCGACTGGCTCAAGGACGAGATCGCCTCCGGCAAGAACTACGCCGACGGCCTGATGCGCATCCACCCCGCGGTGCTCGAGGAGCAGCAGAAGCTCATCGACCTGCAGGACCGCATCGGCATCCCGCTGAAGGAGCTCAAGGACATCAACCGCCAGATGTCCACCGGCGAGGCCAAGATGCGCCGCGCCAAGCGCGAGATGACCGAGGCCAACCTGCGCCTGGTGATCTCGATCGCCAAGAAGTACACCAACCGCGGCCTGCAGTTCCTCGACCTGATCCAGGAAGGCAACATCGGCCTGATGAAGGCGGTCGACAAGTTCGAATACCGCCGCGGCTACAAGTTCTCGACCTACGCCACCTGGTGGATCCGCCAGGCGATCACCCGCTCGATCGCCGACCAGGCGCGCACCATCCGCATCCCGGTGCACATGATCGAGACGATCAACAAGATGAACCGCATCAGCCGCCAGATCCTGCAGGAGACCGGCCAGGAGCCCGATCCCGCGACGCTGGCCGAGAAGATGGAGATGCCCGAGGAGAAGATCCGCAAGATCATGAAGATCTCCAAGGAGCCGATCTCCATGGAGACGCCGATCGGCGACGACGACGACTCCCACCTGGGCGACTTCATCGAGGACACCGCCACCCTGGCCCCGGCCGAGGCGGCGATGTATTCCGGCCTGCGCGACGCCACCTGCGAGGTGCTCGACTCGCTGACCCAGCGCGAGGCCAAGGTACTGCGCATGCGCTTCGGCATCGAGATGAACACCGACCACACGCTGGAAGAGGTCGGCAAGCAATTCGACGTCACCCGCGAGCGCATCCGCCAGATCGAGGCCAAGGCACTGCGCAAGCTCCGCCACCCGAGCCGCTCCGAGAAGCTGCGCAGCTTCCTCGACAGCGACGCGTAACAGGCCCGTTGCACCGCCCGACGGCGCAGGTTGTCGGGCATACGGGCCTTTAGCTCAACGGTTAGAGCAGAGGACTCATAATCCTTTGGTTGCGGGTTCGAATCCCGCAGGGCCCACCAGTAGAATCAAGCACTTGCGCCAGTCCTGCGGGGCTGGCGTTTTGCTTTGCAGATCTGTGTAGCCAAAGTGCATCGGCCATGATGCGGGCAGGCCGACCAGGGCGCGGGCAGCGACACGAACAGGCCGTGTAGACGTGACGATGGGGACCGAAGTCCCCACCGGCTTTTCTTTGGTAACAAGGCTCAAGCAGCCTCGGCATAGGCCTTAAGCGGCCAGTGCGAAACGCTCATCGTTGGCGTTTATGGATTTGCGCGGATTACGTCCGTCGCCTCTCGGGTTGCCTGCTCACCTTTGCCCGCCCTGTCGAAACCGGTACACCCCCACCCAAGCACACTCCCGAATGCACTTGGGTGGAGGTGAGGGGAATCGAACCCCTGTCCAGAACGCCTCCAGATTGCCGGGATTACAACCATGCCCGCGATCTTACGCAGGTCGGCCGCCGCATTCAATGCCTGGTCGTGGAGAAGGCGCGATCCGTTTGTAAGCAATTGCACCGCGACGGCCGAACTCCCCGCCCGACGCGCCCCCAGCCCGCGAGCCCTCACGCCTCACGCCTCACGCCTGACACCTCGCGCCTCACCCCTTCGGCACCCTCCCCATCAGATAGAAGGGCTCGTTGGGCGGCGTGCCGGTCAAATGCACCAGCCGGTTGCTCATGCTGAAGAAGGCGGTGATCGCGCCGATGTCCCAGATCGCCTCGTCGTCGAAGCCATGCGCGCGCAACGCTGCGAGGTCGCTCTCGTCGACCTCGCTGCCGCGCGTGCTGAGCTTGATCGCAAAATCGAGCATCGCACGCTGGCGCGGGCTGATCTCGGCCTTGCGGTGGTTGGTGGCGAGCTGGTCGGCAAGGCGCGGATTCTTCGCACGGATGCGCAGGATGGCGCCATGGGCGATGACGCAGTACAGGCACTGGCCGGCGGCCGAGGTGGCGACGACGATCATCTCGCGCTCGGCCTTGCTGAGGCCGACGTCCTTCTCCATCAGGGCGTCGTGGTAGTCGAAGAAGGCGCGGAACTCGGCCGGGCGGTGGGCGAGCATCAGGAACACGTTGGGCACGAAGCCCGCCTTCTCCTGCACGGCGAGGATGCGCTCGCGCACGTCCTCGGCGAGTTCCGCGAGCTCGGGCACCTTGAAGCGGCTGATGGTTTCGGTCATTGGAAGTCTCCTCCGGTGATGCATCTATGCTCGGGTTCAGCGATTGACATCGACGACGATGCGCCCGCGCTCCTTGCCGTCGAGCAGCGCGGCGGCGGTGTCGACCACCTCGCCGAGGCCGATCTCGCGCGTCATGCGTTCGAGCTTGCTCACGTCGAGGTCGCGCGCGAGGCGGCTCCAGGCCTCGATGCGCTCCTCGCGCGGCGCCATCACGCAATCGATGCCGACGAGGGTGACGCCGCGCAGGATGAAGGGCGCGACCGAGGCCGGGAAGTCCAGGCCTTGCGCCAGGCCGCAGGCCGCGACCGTGCCGCGGTACAGCGTGGTGGCGCAGGCGTTGGCCAGGGTGTGGCTGCCCACGGTGTCGACCACGCCCGCCCAGCGCTCCTTGCCGAGCGCACGGCCGGGCTGGCCGAGCTCGCTGCGCTCGATGATGCCGGCCGCACCCAGTTCGCGGAGGTAGTCGGCCTCCTGCGGACGACCGGTGGAGGCAACCACGGTGAAGCCCAGCCGCGACAGCAGCGCGATCGCCACGCTGCCCACGCCCCCGCTGGCGCCGGTGACCAGCACCTCGCCGCGCTGCGGGACGACCCCGTGGCGCTCGAGCGCCATCACGCACAGCATCGCGGTATAGCCGGCGGTGCCGATCGCCATCGCCTGGCGCGGAGAGAAGGCCGCGGGCAGCGGCACCAGCCACTCGCCGCGCACGCGCGCACGCTGCGCGAGCCCGCCCCAATGCACCTCGCTGGTGCCCCAGCCGTTGAGGATGACCTTGTCGCCCACCGCGACGCCCGGGTGTGCGCTGGACTCGACCGTACCGACGAGGTCGATGCCTGCGACCATCGGGAACCTGCGCACCACCGCGCCACGTCCGGTGATCGCCAGGCCATCCTTGTAGTTGAGCGAGGAGTATTCCACCCGAACGCCGACGTCGCCCTCGGGCAGCGCGGCGTCGTCGAGCTCCCTCACCGCCGCGCGATAGCCCGCGTCGTCCTTCTCGATCAGCACTGCCTTGAACATTTTTCTCCCCCCTGGCGCACCTCGCGCCGGTTTCGCAGTCGAAGCCGCATGTTAATCGAAGCCGGCACGCCTCTCGAACTTGGGTGCAAGCCTGCTCTCGGGTGATAATGACGGACTGCCGAATCAACGGACTCCAAGCAATGAAGCGTGTAGATGACTTCCGCCTGAAACTGGGCTCCCAGGAACTCGTGCCGATCATGGTGGGCGGGATGGGAGTGGACATTTCCACCTCCGACCTGGCGCTCGAGGCTGCCCGGCTGGGCGGGGTCGGGCACATCTCCGACGCGATGCTGCCGACGGTGTCCGACCGGCGCTACAACACCAAGTACGTCAAGAACAAGCTGCAGCAGTACAAGTTCAACGTCGCCAACACCGACAAGTCGGTGGTGCAGTTCGATCTCGGCCTCATCGCCGAGGCGACCGCGACCCACGTCAGCCGCACCATGGAACGCAAGCGCGGACCGGGCATGGTGTTCATCAACTGCATGGAAAAGCTGACGATGAACGCGCCCAAGGAGACGTTGCGCGTGCGCCTGCGCACCGCGATGGACCACGGCATCGACGGCATCACGCTCGCCGCAGGCCTGCATCTGGGCTCGTTCGCGCTCATCGAGGACCACCCGCGCTTCCGCGACGTGCAGTTGGGCATCATCGTCAGCTCGCTGCGTGCGCTCCAGCTCTTCCTCAAGAAGAGCGCGCGCACCGGCCGCATGCCCGACTACGTGGTGGTCGAAGGCCCGCTCGCCGGCGGCCACCTCGGCTTCGGCATGGACTGGGCGCAGTACGACCTCGCCACCATCGTCGCCGAGATCCGCGACTGGATGCGCGAGCAGCAGGTCGACATCCCGCTGATCCCCGCCGGCGGCATCTTCACCGGCACCGACGCGGCGAACTTCCTCGAAGCCGGCGCCGCGGCCGTCCAGGTCGCGACCCGCTTCACGATCACCAAGGAGTGCGGCCTCCCCGACGAGGTCAAGCAGGACTACTTCAAGGCCGACGAAGACGAAATCGAGGTCAATCAGATCTCGCCCACCGGCTATCCGATGCGCATGCTCAAGAGCAGCCCGGCGATCGGCAGCGGCATCCGGCCCAACTGCGAGGCCTACGGCTACCTGCTCGACTCGAGCGGCAACTGCCAGTACATCGAGGCCTACAATCGCGAGGTCGCTGCCCACCCCGACGCCAAGAAGATCAAGGTCTTCGACAAGACCTGCCTCTGTACGCACATGCGCAACTTCGACTGCTGGACCTGCGGCCACTACACCTACCGGCTCAAGGACACGACGGTGCGCGAGGAAAGCGGAGACTATCGCATCCTGTCCGCGGAGCACGTGTTCAAGGACTACCAGTTCAGCACCGAAGGGCGGATCGCCCTGCCCGAATGAGGCATCTCGCGCGGACGCGAGAGCGTCCGCGCAATAGTTCCTCGGCGGACATCACCGGAATGCCGATACTTAGCGGATGAACTTCCCACTCGACCGTCCGATGCAGGTCGCGGTCGTCGATGACACGCTGCTCAACCTGACCCTGATCGGCAAGCTCGTCGACCGCACTCCCGATGCCCGGGCCCACACCTTCGAGCGCCCCACCCCGGCGCTCGAGTGGTGCCTGGCCAACGAGCCCGACCTCATCATCGTCGATTACATGATGCCCGAGATGGACGGCCTGGAGTTCATCCGCCGCATCCGCGCGCACCGCGACCGCGACGATCTGCCCATCCTGATGGTCACCGCCAGCCACGAGCGCGACGTGCGCTACAACGCGCTCGACTGCGGCGCAAGCGACTTTCTCACCAAACCGATCGACGGGCGGGAGTTCGAGGCGCGGCTGCGCAACATGCTCAAGCTGCGCGAGGCCCGTCTGGCCAGCGAACATCGCGCCGAAACCCTCGCCGCCGAAGTGCGCCGCGCGACCGCCGACATCCTCGACCGCGAGCGCGAAACCATCACCCGGCTGTCACGGGCGGCCGAGTTCCGCGATCCCGAGACCGGCGCCCACATCCAGCGCATGTCGCACTACTCGGCCCTGATCGCACGCGCGCTCGGCCTCGGGGAGGGCCTCGCCGAGGCCTTGCTGATGGCCGCGCCGATGCACGACGTGGGCAAGCTCGGCATTCCCGACACCATCCTGCTCAAGCCCGGTCGCCTGACACCGGAAGAATTCGCGGTGATGAAGCGCCACCCGCAGATCGGCCACGACATCCTCAAGGGCTCCTCGTCCAGCATCCTGCGCCTGGGCGCGACGATTGCGCTGACCCACCACGAAAAGTTCGACGGCAGCGGCTACCCGCACGGGCTCGCTGGCGAATCGATTCCGATCGAAGGCCGCATCGTCGCGGTCGCCGACGTCTTCGACGCCCTCACCTCGTCGCGGCCGTACAAGCCTGCCTGGCCGATGTCGCGCGCGATCTCGCTGCTGCGCGAAGGCCGCGGCAGCCACTTCGATCCTGCCTGTGTAGACGCCCTCTTTCGCGCCTGGGACCAGGTCCTCGCAGTGCAGTCGCGCTACCAGGACGAGCCGGCCGAGCCCGTCCTGCCCTCCTGCTGAGGCCGGCAAGCCGCCGGCTGTGCCGGCCGGCTCCCGCCGCTCAGCCCTTGCGCTCGATCAGCTCGACCTTGTAGCCGTCCGGATCCTCGACGAAGGCGATCACGGTCGTGCCGTGCTTCATCGGCCCGGCCTCCCGCACCACCTTGCCGCCACGTGCGCGGATGTCGTCGCAAGCCTTCTTCGCATCCGCAACCTCGAGCGCGATATGGCCGTAGGCGGTGCCGAGCTCGTACTTGCCCACCCCCCAGTTGTGGGTCAACTCCAGCACCGCGGCCTCTGCCTCGTCCTGGTAGCCGACGAAGGCGAGCGTGAACTTGCCATCGGGGTAGTCCTGGCGGCGTAGCAGGCGCATGCCCAGCACCTCGGTGTAGAAGGCGAGCGAGCGCTCGAGATCGCCGACGCGCAGCATGGTGTGAAGGATTCGCATGGGGTTCTTCCTGTGTTGGAGGGGTTCAGTCTTCGCCGGCGAAGCGGCCGCGATCGCTCGCGGCGGTCGCGATCACCGGCAGCGTCGCCGCCGCGCGGCGCAGGGCCGCACGCGCGGCGCGCCAGTCCGGGTACAGGCGCTCGACCACCGCCCAGAAACGTGGCGAGTGGTTCATCTCGGCCAGGTGCGCGACCTCGTGGGCGACCACGTAGTCGATCAGCGCCGGCTCGAGGTGGATCAGCCGCCAGTGCAGGCGGATGCCGGAGCGGGTGCTGCAGCTGCCCCAGCGCGTGGCCGCGCTCGACAGGCTCAGCGGCGGGACCGGAACACCGAGGCGGTGGCAGTACTCCTCCACGCGTCCGCGGTACCAGTCCAGCACCCGGGCGCGCAGCGCGCGCACCAACGCCCGCTGCGGATCGACGCCCGCGGGCAGCAGGAGTTCCTCGCCACCATCCGCCGCCCCGCGCCAGCGCGCCGCACGCGCCGGCACCAGGCGCAGCACCAGCGCACGACCGAAGAACGGCACACAGGCGCCGTCGGCCACCTCGAGCACCTGCGGCTGCGGCGCCTGCGCTCGCGCGCGCAGGCGGTCGAGCAACCAGGGACCGTGGCCATGCACGAAGCGCTCGACTTCGCCCAGCGGGGTGCGCAGCGGCACCGACACGCGTGCGCCGCGGTGATCGACCTGGAGTGCGAACGAGCGCCGCGCCGATCGGCGCAAGACCAGATCGACACGGACGCCTCCGACCAGCAGGCTGTGGGCCTCTTCCGAGACCGCCGCCCGAGCGCTCAAGCCTTGTCTTCCCACTCCAGGCCACGCGTGGAGAGCTCGGCCCGGATCACCGCCATTGCCGCCGCTACGCGCGCCACCGGCCCCTTCATGCCGAGTTCGAGCGAGCGGCGCTGCCCCTCGGCGGCGATGGTCGGCAGGCTGAACAGGGTGGTGTCGGGAAAATCGGCAGTGACCTGGCGCATCAGCCCGATCAGCTGGCCCTCGTAGGCGTCCCACACGGTCACCGCCTGCTCGACGTAGTCCTCGGCGTGGTGCAGGTGGGCGTACTTCGTGTCGAGCACCCACTCCACCATCGGCCAGGCCATCACCGGGAAGCCCGGGGTGAAGTAGTGCTGGCGGATCGAGAATCCGGGGATGCGGTTGAAGCTGTTGGGGATGATCTCGCTGCCCGCCGGATAGACCCCCATCTGCAGGCGCTCCGGAGTGATCTCGGCACCGAAGCGGGCGCGGATCTCGGCCTCGGCCTCGGGGTGCAGGGCGAGTTCCAGGCCGAGCGCCGCGCCCGCGGCCTCGCGCGTGCGGTCGTCGGGCGTGGCGCCGATGCCGCCGAAGCTGAACACCACATCGCCGGTGGCGAAGGTCTGACGTAGCGTATCGGTGAGGCGCGCGAAGTCGTCGCCGACGTAGCGCGCCCACGACAGCTTGAGGCCGCGCGCGCCGAGCAGCTCGATCAGCCTGGCGAGGTGTTTGTCGCTGCGGCGGCCGGAGAGGATCTCGTCGCCGATGATCAGGGCACCGAAGTTCATTCGAGTCTCCGCAGGTCGGCGCCCGGCTCGGCGTCGAGGACGGTGATGCCGTACTTGATGCGGTGCTGGCGCAAGGTTTCGAGCATGTAGTGGACGAAGGCGAGACCGGCAAAGGCCGGCGCCACCAGGTTGATCACCGGCACGTAGGCGAGCAGGGCCGTGCCACCGCCGAGCAGCAGCATCTGCGGCCGCCAATCTTCGCGCAGGCGCTGCAGCTCGCCCTTGTCGGCGTGATACATGAGCGCGTCGTAGCCGAAGGCGCGCTGGTTGAGCCAGCCGGTGAGCGTGACCGAGATCAGCAGGCCGGCGCCCGGGATCAGCCACAGCGGCAGCGACAGCACCAGCGCGAGCAGGAACAGCACGCCGGCGAGGATCGAGTTCCATGCGCTGCCCAGGTTGGAGCCGCCGCGGCGCTGCTCGAGGTCGGCGTAGTCGGTGCGCGCGACGCGCTCGAGCATCAGCGGCAAGGCCACGGTCGCCACCAGCATCGCGGCGGTCACATAGACGAGCGGCACCACCAGCAGCGCGGTGGCGATCTGGATCAGCACCAGCACGATCGCGGCGGTGGTCTCCGAGGCCGACAGCCAGCCGCCAACGAAGGACCAGCCGCTCACCGCGGCGTAGATCCATTCGGTGACCGGCGTCCACGCGTAGAACGCAATTCCGGCCCAGATCACCAGGGCGATCAAGCCGGGCCACAACAGATGCCAGAAGATGTCGCGCCGCCCCAGGCTGCGACCGGCGCGCCCGAAGGCGACGAGGATGTCCTTCATGCGTCCGCCTCCCTCAGCGCGGCATGCCCGGGAGTCCGCCCGGCATCATGCCCTTCATCGCCCGCATCATCTTGTTCATGCCCCCCTTGGAGAACTGCTTCATGACCTTCTGCGTCTGCTCGAACTGGTTGAGCAGGCGATTGACCTCCTGCACCGTCACCCCGGCGCCGGCGGCGATGCGGCGCTTGCGGCTGGCCTTGAGGAGTTCGGGCTTGGCGCGCTCGAGCGGGGTCATCGAGTTGATGATGCCCTCGATGCGCGAGATCGCCTTCTCCTCGGCCCCGCCCTGCAGCTTGCCCGCGGCCTGCGCGAACTGCGCCGGCAGCTTGTCCATCATCGACGACAGCCCGCCCATCTTGCGCATCTGGGCGATCTGCTCCTTGAAGTCGTCGAGATCGAAGCCCTTGCCGGTCTTGAGCTTCTGCGCGAAGGCCTTGGCCTTCTCCTCGTCCACGCCGCGGCGGGCGTCCTCGACCAGGCCGAGGATGTCGCCCATGCCGAGGATCCGGCTGGCCATGCGGTCGGGGTGGAAAGGCTCGAGCCCGGAGAGCTTCTCGCCGATACCGGCGAACTTGAGCGGCTTGCCGGTGACGTGGCGCACCGACAGCGCCGCGCCGCCGCGCGAGTCGCCGTCGAGCTTGGTCAGCACGATGCCGGTCAGCGGCAGCGCCTCGTTGAAGGCGCGCGCAGTATTGACCGCGTCCTGACCGAGCATCGCGTCGACCACGAACAGGGTCTCGATCGGCTTCACCGCGGCGTGCAGGGCCTGGATCTCGGCCATCATGGCCTCGTCGACCGCGAGCCGGCCGGCGGTGTCGACCAGCAGCACGTCGATGTGATGCTTGCGCGCGTAGTCGAGCGCGGAAAGCGCGATATCGACCGGCTTCTGCGCGGTCTCGGAGGGGAAGAAGCCCACCCCGGCCTGCGCCGCCACGGTCTTCAGCTGCTCGATCGCTGCCGGGCGGTAGACGTCGGCGGAAACCACCAGCACCTTCTTCTTTTGCTGCTCGTGCAGCAGCTTGGCGAGCTTGCCGGTCGTGGTGGTCTTGCCCGCGCCCTGCAGGCCGGCCATCAGCACCACCGCGGGCGGCTGGGTGGACAGGTCGAGCCCCTCGTGGGCGCCGCCCATCAGCGCCTTGAGCTCGTCGTGCACCACGCCGACCAGGGCCTGGCCGGGGGTCAGCGAGCCGATCACCTCCTGGCCCACCGCCTTCTCCCTGACCTTGGCGACGAAGTCCTTCACCACCGGCAGCGCGACGTCGGCCTCGAGCAGCGCCATGCGCACCTCGCGCATCGCCTCCTGGATGTTTTCTTCCGTCAGGCGGGCCTGGCCGCGGAGGGTCTTGACGACCTTGGACAGGCGTTGAGTCAGATTGTCGAGCATGTTCGGGCAGGCCTTGGGCGCGTGACTTGGAGTAAACTGCGGCTACGTATGCGCACAATTCTACTTCATCTCCTCCCCGCCTCGCTTTACGCCGGCCTGGGCGTGTTCTTCTGGCGCACCTGCATGGCGCGCGGAAGCGCGCTGCAGCCGCGCCGCGAGTGCATGAGCACGCGCGAGCGTCTGCTCCTGCTCGGCGCCATCGTCGCGCACGGCGCGGCGCTGCACCTGGCGATCTTCCCGGGCAGCGAGATGCGCTTCGGCTTCGGCGTGGCGATCTCGCTGATGGTCTGGCTGGCGGTGTGCTTCTACTGGGTCGAGACCCTCTACACCCGGCTCGACGGCCTGCACGCTGCGGTGATGCCCGCGGGCGCGATCGGCAGCCTGGTGCCGTTACTATTCCCCGGCGACCATGTGCTCGCCAACGCCACCTCGCCGGCCTTCCGTGCCCACTTCGTGGTGGCGATGCTCGCCTACAGCCTGTTCACCCTGGCCGCCCTGCACGCGATGCTGATGGCGGTGGCGGGTCGCCAGCTTCACAACGCACGCTTCAGCCGACTGCTCTCCGGCCTGCCGCCCTTGCTGACCATGGAGGCCTTGCTGTTCCGCCTGATCTCGATCGCCTTCGTGCTGCTGACGCTGACGCTGGCGAGCGGCGTGCTGTTCTCCGAGAGCCTGTTCGGCCAGGCCTTCCGCGTCGACCACAAGACGATCTTCGCCTTCGTGTCCTGGTTCCTCTTCGGCGGGCTGCTGGTCGGCCGCCACCTCTGGGGCTGGCGCGGCCGGCTCGCGCTGCGGTGGACGCTGGCCGGCTTCGTCGCGCTCATGCTCGCCTATCTGGGCAGCCGTTTCGTCATCGAAGTGGTACTGCATCGCACCTGAGGCCCGCTCGCCGCAGCCCGCCCGCGCAGCTGCCCTTATTGACAGCGTCCTGAGGGGCTCCAATACTCGGGGCCCCTTTCCTTGGCCCCGCCCCACGTGACGGACCTCACGCTCACGCTTCAACTCGTCGCCCTCGTCGTGCTGCTGGCTCTGTCGGGGTGCTTCTCGATGTCCGAGACGGTCATGATGGCGGCCAACCGCTATCGCCTGCGCTCGCTCGCCAGCCAGGGCAACCGCGGCGCGACCCTCGCCCTCGACCTGCTCGCCCGCACGGACCGCCTGCTCGGCGTGATCCTGCTGTTCAACAACCTGGTGAATACCGGCGCCGCGACCCTGGTCAGCGTGATCACCCTCGAGCTCTTCGGCAACGAGAGCTGGGCACTCGGTGTCGCGACCCTGCTCGTCACCTTCGCGATCCTGGTGTTCTCCGAGATCACCCCCAAGGTGATCGGCGCCAACCACGCCGACCGCCTCGCACCCATCGTCGCCTATCCGCTCACCGGCCTGCTGCGTGCCTCGTATTTCGCGGTGTGGTTCATCAACCTGTTCTCGCGCGGGCTGCTGAACCTGATGCGCCTGCAGCCCAAGGAGGAGACGAACTCGGCGCTGTCCGTCGAGGAACTGCGCGCGATGGTGATCGACTCGGGCCAGTACATCCCGCACAAGCACCGCAGCATGCTGCTCAACCTCTTCGACCTCGAGAGCATCACGGTCGAGGACGTGATGACGCCGCGCGGCGCGATCGAGAGCATCGATCTCTCCGACCCGGACGACGTCGTCCGCCGCCAGATCGCCACCAGCTTCCACACCCGGCTGGCGGTCTACGACGGCGACAGCGAGCACGTGATCGGCGTGCTGCACCAGCGTCGCCTGCTCGGCCACCTCCTGGAAGACGACTTCACCACCGAGGGGATCCGCGAGCTCCTCGTGCGCCCCTATTTCGTGCCCGCCGACACCCCGCTGTACTCGCAGATCCAGTTCTTCCAGGAAAACCAGCAGCGTCTCGGCTTCGTGGTGGACGAATACGGCGAGATCCTCGGCCTGATCACGCTCGAGGACATCATCGAGGAACTCATCGGCAAGTTCACCACCAGCACCCCGGACGTCGGCGACCGCATGCACTGGGGCGAGGACGGCAGCGTGCTGGTCGACGGCACGTCCAATCTCCGCGAGCTCAACCGCCGGCTCGAGCTCGGGCTCCCCACCGACGGCCCGAAGACGCTCAACGGCCTGATCCTCGAACACCTCCAGGACATCCCCGAGACCGGGGTCTCGATGAAGATCGCCAACACGCCGATCGAGGTGGTGCAGACGCAGGACCGCATGGTGCGCACCGCGCGCATCTTCCGGCCCCTGATCGACGACACCGAGCAATGAGCGCCAACGGCCGGGCGACGACGACCCGCATCTTTACAAGGCGGGGGGCGGCGGGCAACATCGGCCGCACTCCGGACACGAGCAAGGCATGGCGGCGACCTCCAAACCGGCCCTGAGCGGCTTCGCCAGGGCGCTGATCCAGCATGGCCACCTGAAAGAGGCGGACGCGATCGCGTGCACCATCCAGGCAGGCGAGGCCGCGACCGCCTTCATCCTCGAGGTATCCAACCGCAGCCTGATGAGTTGCGCGGCGATGGCCCGCTTCGCGGCCGAGACCTTCGGCTATCCGCTGCTCGACCTGGCCGCGTTCGACCCGGCAAGCTTCGCGCGCGAGTCGGTCGACCGCAAGCTGCTCGCCAAGCACCAGGTGGTACCGCTCACGAAGCGGCAGAACCGGATCACCCTCGCCACCGCCGACCCGTCCAACCTGCGCGCACTCGACGAGATCCGCTTCCAGACCGGCCTCCAGCTCGAGCTGGTGATCGTCGAGGCCGACAAGCTCAAGCGCGTGGTCGAAGCCCTGTCCGAATCGGCCGCCGACACCCTCAAGGAGCTGACCGGCGAAGCCTTCGACATGGACCTGCTGCAACAGGACGGGCCCGCGCCGCAGCGCGACGAGGACGAGGCCAACGAGGTCGATGACGCGCCCGTCGTCAAGTTCATCCAGAAGGTGCTGATCGATGCGATCAACGAGGGGGCATCCGACGTCCACTTCGAGCCCTACGAGAAGTTCTACCGCATCCGCGTGCGTACGGACGGCATCCTGCGCGACATCGCCCAGCCACCGCTGGTACTCAAGGAAAAGATCGCCGCACGCATCAAGGTGATCTCGCGCCTGGACATCTCGGAGAAGCGTGTGCCGCAGGACGGCCGCATGAAGCTGGTGCTGTCGCGCAACAAGGCGATCGACTTCCGCGTGTCCACGCTCCCTACCCTGCACGGCGAAAAGATCGTGATGCGCATCCTCGATCCGAGCTCGGCCATGCTCGGCGTCGATGCGCTCGGCTACGACCCGGAGCAGAAGGAGGCGCTGCTCGGCGCCGTCGAGCGCCCCTACGGCATGATCCTGGTGACCGGCCCAACCGGCTCGGGCAAGACCGTGTCCCTGTACACCTGCCTCAACCTGCTCAACAAGCCGGGGGTGAACATCTCCACCGCCGAGGACCCGGCCGAGATCAACCTCGCCGGCATCAACCAGGTCAACGTCAACGAGAAGGCCGGCCTGACCTTCTCAGCCGCGCTGCGCGCCTTCCTTCGCCAGGACCCGGACGTGATCATGGTGGGCGAGATCCGCGACATCGAGACCGCCGAGATCGCCATCAAGGCGGCGCAGACCGGCCACCTGGTGATGTCCACCCTGCACACCAACGACGCGCCCTCCACGCTCGAGCGCCTCAAGAACATGGGCGTGGCGCCGTTCAATATCGCATCCTCGGTGATCCTGATCACGGCCCAGCGCCTCGCGCGCCGGCTATGCTCGTGCAAGAAGGCGGTGGACATCCCCCTGCAGGCGCTCGTCGAAGCCGGCTTCGACCCCGAGGACCTCGACGGCAGCTGGCAGCCGATGGGGCCGGGGGGTTGCGAGCGCTGCAAGGGCAGCGGCTACAAGGGCCGGGTGGGCATCTACCAGGTCATGCCGATCAGCGAGGAGATCGCCCGCATCATCATGACCGGCGGCAACTCCATGGACATCGCTGCCCAGTCCCGCCGCGAAGGCGTGCTCGACCTTCGCCAGTCGGGACTGCGCAAGGTGCGGCAAGGCATCACCTCGCTCGAAGAAGTGCTGGCATCGACCAACGAATAAAGGACGTTCGATTTCATGGCCACTGCAAGCCGCGCGGCGCGTGCCACCGGTCCGAAGGAGGACCTGTACATCTGGGAAGGCAAGGACAAGACCGGCAAGGTCGTCCGAGGCGAAATCCGCGCCACCGGCGACGCCATGGTCCAGGCCATGCTGCGCCGCCAGGGCATCCAGGTGATCAAGATCCGCAAGCAGAAGATGGCGCGTGGCGGGCGCATCTCCGAAAAGGACATCGCGCTGTTCACCCGCCAGCTCGCCACGATGATGAAATCCGGCGTGCCCTTGCTGCAGGCCTTCGACATCGCGATGAAGGGCTCGGGCAACGCCGCGCTCGCGCGCCTGCTCAACGAGATCCGCACCGACGTCGAGACCGGCTCCAACCTCTCGCAGGCCTTCTCTAAGCACCCCGCGCACTTCGACCGCCTGTTCTGCAACCTGGTCGCCGCGGGCGAGCAGGCGGGCATCCTGGACGGCCTGCTCGACCGCATCGCCACCTACAAGGAAAAGATCCTCGCGATCAAGAGCAAGATCAAGTCGGCGCTGTTCTACCCCACTGCAGTGGTGGTGGTGGCCGGGCTGGTGGTCTCGGTGATGATGCTGTTCGTGATTCCCGAGTTCAAGAGCGTGTTCGCCAACTTCGGCGCCGAACTGCCCGCGCCCACGCTGATGGTGATCACCATCTCGGACGCCTTCGTCGCCTACTGGTACCTGATCTTCGGCGCCCTGATCGCCGCGATCGTGGCGATCGCCTGGAGCTACAAGCGCTCGGCGGCGATGCAGATCGCGGTCGACCGGCTGGTGCTGCGCATCCCGGTGGTCGGCGCGATCATCCGCAAGGCGACGGTGGCGCGCTGGACGCGCACGCTGTCGACCATGTTCGCCGCCGGCGTGCCGCTGGTCGAAGCGCTCGACTCGGTGGGTGGCGCCTCGGGCAACCACGTCTATCTGGTGGCGACGCGCCAGATCCAGGGCGAGGTCAGCACCGGCACCAGCCTCACGGTGGCAATGCAGAACGCCGACGTGTTCCCCACCATGGTGGTGCAGATGGTGTCGATCGGCGAGGAGTCCGGCCAGCTCGACGCCATGCTCGGCAAGGTCGCCGACTTCTTCGAGCAGGAGGTGGATGACGCGGTCGCCGGGCTGTCGCAACTGCTGGAGCCGCTGATCATGGTCTTCCTCGGCACCATCATCGGCGGCCTGGTGGTCGCGATGTACCTGCCGATCTTCAAGCTCGGCTCGGTCGTCTGAGCCATGCTCTCCCTCCTCTCCGACCCGCTCGCCTTCACGATCCTCGCCGGCCTGCTGGGGCTCTTCGTCGGCAGCTTCCTCAACGTCGTGATCCATCGCCTGCCGAGGATGATGGAGCGCGACTGGCACGCCCAGGCGGCGGAACTGCGTGGCGAGGAGCCGCCCGCCAGCGAACGCTTCAACCTCGCCACGCCGCGCTCGCGCTGCCCGCACTGCGGCCACCAGATCACCCTGCTCGAGAACATTCCCCTGGTGAGCTACCTGGTGCTGCGCGGGCGCTGCGGGCACTGCGGCGCCGGCATCAGCAAGCGCTACCCGACCGTCGAGGCGACCAGCGCACTGCTGTCGGCCTACGCCGCCTGGCACTTCGGCTTCGGCGCCGCCGCACTCGGCGCGCTGCTGTTCGTGTGGGCCATGGTCGCGCTCACCTTCATCGACCTCGACACCCAGTTGCTGCCCGACGACATCACGCTGCCGCTGTTATGGCTGGGCCTCGCCTTCAACCTCGGCGCGACCTATGCCGAATTACCTGCCGCGGTGATCGGCGCAATGGCCGGCTATCTCGCGCTGTGGTCGGTGTTCTGGGTGTTCAAGCTCGCCACCGGCAAGGAGGGCATGGGCTACGGCGACTTCAAGCTGCTCGCCGCGATCGGCGCCTGGCTGGGCTGGCAGATGCTTCCGCTTACCATCCTGCTGTCCTCGCTCGTCGGCGCGGTCGTCGGCATCGCGCTGATCGTCTTCGCCCGCCACGGCCGCAACGTGCCGATTCCCTTCGGACCCTACCTCGCCGCTGCCGGCCTGATCGCACTGTTCTGGGGTGAACGCATCACCGAGCGCTACCTCGGCCTGCTCTGAGCGCGCGCCGGAAGCCCGGCGCAGACCGCCGGTCGAGCGGGGCTTGAAGGCAGCCCGCCGTGCCCTCATCTAAAGCCTGCGCGTGACCGACCCGGACGCGCTTTTTCCTTATGCTGCATTGCGTTAGACTTGCGCACTTGTTTTCGGGAGCACGCCATGCCCATCTACGAATATCGCTGTCCGAGCTGTGGTTTCCAGAAGGAACACCTGCAGAAAATGAGCGACGAGCCCCTGTCCGTCTGTCCGTCCTGCGGCACGACCGGCTACGCCAAGCTGCTCTCGGCGGCCGGCTTCCAGCTGAAAGGCTCGGGCTGGTACGCCACCGACTTCAAGGGCGCCAGCAAGGCCGCCGCCCCGGCGGCCGACGCCACCCCCGCCCCGGCCGCTGGCGGCTGTGGCGGCGGCTGCGCCTGCCACTGAGCGGACCGATCCACCTCGCGGCAGGCCAGCCGCGGCGCGGCTGAAGCCGGCGGCCGCGGCGAGCGGCGGCCAGGAACTTCACTTGAAAAAATACTTCATCACCGGCCTGCTGATCTGGCTCCCCCTGGCGATCACCTACATGGTGATCGCCTGGATCGTGGGGACGCTCGACGCGATCCTGCTGTGGCTCCCCGCGGAATACCAGCCGAGCCGCTACATCGGCTTCGACATCCCGGGCGTGGGCGTCGTCGCAAGCCTGCTGCTGGTGTTCTTCACCGGCCTGGTCGCCGCCAATGTGCTCGGGCAGAAGCTCGTCCAGCTCTGGGAGGCACTGCTCGCGCGCATCCCGGTGGTGAAATCGATCTACTACAGCGTCAAGCAGGTCTCCGACACCGTCTTCTCCAGCAGCGGCCAGGCCTTCCGCAAGGCGCTGCTCGTGCAGTACCCGCGCGAGGGAGTATGGACGATCGCCTTCCTCACCGGGCAGCCGGGCGGGGATGCGGCCGAGCACCTGCGCGGCGACTACGTCAGCGTGTATGTACCGACGACCCCCAATCCGACCTCGGGCTTCTTCCTGATGATGCGGCGCAGCGAGGTCGTCGAGCTCGACATGAGCGTGGATGACGCGCTCAAGTACATCATCTCGATGGGGGTCGTCGCCCCCCCGGTGCGCAGGCCGGAACCCGTGCCCGCGCTGCCCGAGCCATGAACGACGCAAGACCCTCATTCCAGCAATCTCACCCTGCCGAATCCTGAATCCCCGGGCGCAAGCGCCCCCGAACCTGCGGAACCCGACATGCGAACTCACTACTGCGGCAAAGTCACCGCCGCCGACCTCGACCAGATCGTCACCATTTGCGGCTGGGTGCACCGCCGCCGCGACCACGGCGGCGTGATCTTCATCGACCTGCGCGACCGCGAGGGCCTGGTCCAGGTGGTGTGCGACCCCGACCGTGCCGACATGTTCAAGACCGCCGAGTCGGTGCGCAACGAGTTCGTCCTCAAGATGAGCGGGAAGGTGCGCCGCCGTCCGGCCGGCACCGAGAACGCCAACCTGACCTCGGGCGAGATCGAGATCCTCTGCCACGACATCGAGGTGCTCAACGCCGCCGCCACGCCGCCCTTCCAGCTCGACGACGAGAACCTGTCGGAAACGGTGCGCCTGACCAACCGCGTCATCGACCTGCGTCGCCCGCAGATGCAGAAGAACCTGATGCTGCGCTACAAGACCACGATGGCCTTCCGCCGCTTCCTCGACGGTGCCGGCTTCATCGACGTCGAGACGCCGATGCTCACCAAGAGCACGCCCGAAGGCGCGCGCGACTACCTGGTGCCCTCGCGCGTGCACCCGGGCCAGTTCTTCGCCCTGCCGCAGTCGCCGCAGCTCTTCAAGCAGCTGCTGATGGTGGCCGGCTACGACCGCTACTACCAGATCGTCAAGTGCTTCCGCGACGAGGACCTGCGCGCCGACCGCCAGCCCGAGTTCACCCAGGTCGACCTCGAGACCTCGTTCATGAACGAGCACGAGATCACCGCGCTGGTCGAAGAGATGATCCGCTATGTGTTCAAGGAGGCGATGGACGTCGAGCTGCCCGCGCCCTTCCCGCGCATGACCTACGCCGAGGCGATGCGCCGCTACGGCTCGGACAAGCCCGACCTGCGCGTCACGCTGGAACTGACCGACGTCACCGACGCGGTGCAGGACGTCGCCTTCAAGGTCTTCAGCGGCCCCGCCACCTCGGGCGGCCGCGTCGCCGCGATGCGCGTGCCGGGCGGCAACGCCCTCACCCGCGGCGAGATCGACGAATACACCAAGTTCGTCGGCATCTACGGCGCCCGCGGCCTGGCCTACATCAAGGTCAACGACGTCACCCAGCCCAACGATCAGGGCCTGCAGTCGCCGATCGTCAAGAACCTGCACGAGACCGCGCTGCGTGCCATCCTCGAGCGCACCGGCGCGCAGTCGGGCGACCTGATCTTCTTCGGCGCCGACAAGACCAAGATCGTCAACGACGCCATGGGCGCGCTGCGCATCAAGCTCGGCCACGAGAAAGGCTACGTGACGGGCGAGGCCTGGCGTCCGCTGTGGGTGGTCGACTTCCCGATGTTCGAGTACGACGAGGACGACAAGCGCTGGACCGCCTGCCACCACCCCTTCACCAGCCCGAAGGACGAGCACATCGACCTGCTCGAAACCAACCCCGGCGAGTGCCTGGCCAAGGCCTACGACCTCGCCTTGAACGGCTGGGAGATCGGCGGCGGCTCGGTGCGTATCCACCGCGCCGACGTGCAGGCGCGCGTGTTCGAGGCGCTCAACATCGGCCCCGAGGAGCAGCAGGCCAAGTTCGGCTTCCTGCTCGACGCGCTCAAGTACGGCGCGCCCCCGCACGGCGGGCTGGCCTTCGGCCTCGACCGCATCGTCACCATGATGACCGGCGCCGAGTCCATCCGCGACGTGATCGCCTTCCCCAAGACCCAGCGCGCCCAGTGCCTGCTCACCGACGCGCCCAGCGGCGTGGACGAGAAGCAGCTGCGCGAGCTGCACATCCGCCTGCGCCAGAAGGTCGACACCCAGGTCGAGGTCGAGCGCGGCTGAACGCACGGCAACCCCGCGGGATGGGGATGCATCGATGCACCTGCCGGGCCGCGGCGCAGGCGAAGGTCCTGCGCCGGGCCTTCAGCCCTGCCGCGCCATGCCGTAATCTTGAGGGATCGCCTGCGCACCGCGCGAGCCCCTGATCCCGGACGCCCCGATGCTCCTCCCCCACGGCCTGCACGTCCTCGTCGTCGAGTCCCAGGCGAGCATGCGCACCCAGTTGCGCAACATGCTCGCCTCGATCGGCATCGACTCACCCCAGTTCGCGATCTCCGCGACCATGGCCATGCGCCGCCTGCGCGCCGAGCCCTACGACCTGATCCTCTCCGAGTACGACCTCGGCGAGGGCCAGGACGGCCAGCACCTGCTCGAGGATCTGCGCCAGCACGACATCATTCCTCCCGAGACGGTGTTCGTCATGATCACGGGCGAGCGCAACTACGAGCGCGTGATCAGCGCCTGCGAGCTCGTCCCCAACGACTACATCCTCAAGCCGCTCACCGCGGAGAGCCTGCGCGTACGCCTGCTGCGCGCCTTCGAGAAGCGCGACGCCTTCCTTCCGGTGTGGCAGCTGATGAAGCTCGGCGACCCGGTCGGCGCGCTTGCCGCCTGCCACGATGCGCGTGACCGCCATCCGCAGTATCTGGTGGACTTCATGCGCCTGCAGGCCGAGCTGCACGCGCAGGTGGGCCAGATCGACGAAGCCGCGACACTGTACCGCGAGATCCTCGCCGCACGCCCCATCCCCTGGGCCTCGCTCGGACTGGCGCGCATGCTGGTGATGCGCGAGGCCTGGGTCGAGGCCGAGCACCTGCTCGTCGAACTGGTGGCCCGCCACCCGCGCTTCATCGAAGCACACGAGCTGCTGGCCCGCGTGCAGGAAGAGACCGGCCGGCCCGCCGAGGCTTGCGAGACCCTGCAGCGTGCCACCGAACTCTCGCCCTACCGGCTCCCGCGCCTGCGCCGGCTCGGCGAGCTCGCCCTGCAGGCGGGGGAACTCGACCGCGCCGAGCGCAGCCTGGCCGAGGCCGTCCGCCGCGGCAGCTATTCGGAATTCCGCGACCCCGAGGATCACGTCCGCCTGGTGCAGGCCCAACTCGCCCGCGAACGTCCCGATGAAGCCCTGGCCACGCTCGCCGACCTCGAGCGCAGCCTCGTCCGCCACCCCAAGGGCGAACTCTGCCTCGCCGTCGGCAACGCCCTCTTGGAAGGCCATCGCAACGACGCCGAAGGGCTGCGCGGCGCGATGCTGCGCGCACTCGCCAGTCCCGAGCGCATCCGCGAACTCTCCCCCGGGCTGCGCCGCGACCTGCTCGAGCTTTGCTACGAGCGCCAACTCGAAAGCGAAGGCCGCCAGTTGCTCGCCGACCTGATGCGCACCCATGGCGACGACCGCAGCCTCGCGAGCACGCGCGCCGCGCTCAAGGCGCGCGGCTTCGAGAACCTCTCGGCCGAGGTCGAGCAGCAGGTGCAGGCAGAGGTCAAGACCCTGATCGGCGCCGGCGCAGAGAAGGCGCGCAGCGGTGACTACGACGGCGCGGTCACCGAGATGATGAACGCAGCCCGAAAACTGCCGGGCAACCCGCATGTGCTGTTCAACGCCGCGCTTGCGCTGCTGCGCCATATCGAACACCGCGGCTGGAACGAGGCCTTCGCCGCGCAGGCGCGCAACCTGATCGAGCGCACCCAGCGCCTGGCGCCCACCAACCCGCGCCTGGCCGCGATCACCGAATTCCGCCACGACCTCATGAAGCGTTACGGCATCCGCCCCGAGCGCGCCCCGCTCACCCGCACCCGCCGCGCCTGATCCCGATGCTGCGTACCGCCCTGCTCCGCCTGCTGCTCCTGCTCTCGCTCGTCGCGGTCCTGCCGGCGTGCTCGCCGGCCGGCGCCCCAGACCCGGCACGGTCCGCGCAAGGACTGCTCCATCCGTCCCACGCCGGACTCCCGCCCGAGGCGATCGAGACGCTCGCGCTGATCCAGCGCGGCGGCCCTTTCCCCTACCGCAAGGACGGCACCACCTTCCAGAACCGCGAACGCCTGCTCCCGGCGCGGCCGCGCGGCTACTACCGCGAATACACCGTGCCGACCCCCGGCTCGCGCGATCGCGGCGCGCGCCGCATCGTCAGCGGCGGGGATCCGCCCGAAGTGTTCTACTACACCGCCGACCACTACCGCAGCTTCCGCGAGATCGAGCCGCTGCGTTCGCTCCCATGACCCCACCGCCCATGAGCCCCTCGCCGCTAGCAAGCGCGAGCTTCTGCATCGACCTCGCCGACTGCACCGACAAGGCCGGGTTGCTCGCACGCATCGCGGTCGAGCTGCGCTTCCCGGCATGGTTCGGCCACAACTGGGACGCGCTCTCCGACTGCCTGTGCGATCTCTCGTGGCTGCCTGCAGCCACCTACCGGCTCGAGTTCCTCAACGCCGACGCACTCCGCAAGGCAGCCCCCGAGACCCTCGCCACGCTGTGCGAGATCCTCGACGAGGCCGGCGACTTCTGGCGTGCCGAGGGCGTGGGCTTCGGCTACGCCTTCATCCCCCCGCTTCCCGAGGCGCCTGCCGGCGCGCCTCGATGAGCTCGGCGAGGCAGCGCGGGCAGCAGCACTCCCCCCCGCCCTCGGCCGGCACCGCGAATGCCGCCGGCAGCGCCGCACACCAGCACTCCGCCTCGCCGACGCGCATGCCGCAGCTGAAGGCCACGCCGCAACGCGGACAGACATTGGGGGTTTCGTTCATCGGCGTGTCGTCTCCCATGTTCGTTCGAATGCAGCCGCGAGGGTAGCGCAGCTTCCCGGCGCGGCGTGCGCGCCAGCCCCTTGAAAACCCCTCCTGCGCGCCTATATTGGTCTTGAAGCCGGATCCCCCGGCAAGAACCCGGACACAGGAGGACACGACATGAGCAACCCTCTCACCCGTCGCACCGACCCGCTGGACGACTTCTTCCGCGGATTTTTCGTACGCCCCGTAGACTTCGGCGGCCAACAGCTCGCCACCCCGAGTGCCGACGCTCCGCAGATGCGGGTCGACGTCAAGGAGACCGCGCAGGGCTACGAGGTGCATGCCGAGCTGCCCGGCATGAAAAAGGAAGACATCCACGTCCATATCGACGGACCGGTGGTGTCGATCAGCGCCGAACGCAAGCAGGAGAAGGAGATCAAGGACGGCGAGAAGGTGCTGCGCACCGAGCGCTACTTCGGCAAGGTCTCGCGCAGCTTCCAGCTCGGCCAGGAGATCGACGAGGGCGCCGCGAGCGCGAAGTTCAACGACGGCGTGCTCGAGCTCAAGCTGCCCAAGAAGGCCGAGGTGCAGGCCAGGCGACTCACCATCGAGTAAGCGCAGCAGCCGGACCCCGTCGCAATGGCTCGCGCCTTGCGGCGCTCCTACACGGAGGCGCCGCGCTCGGCGGGCCGTAGGAGCGCCGCAAGGCGCGAGCCACGGCCCCCCGGCCCACGCAGCCTATTACTTGCTCTTGATCATCGTCCCGACGCCGTGGTCGGTCAGGATCTCGAGCAGCAGGCAATGCTCCACGCGGCCGTCGATGATGTGCACGGACTTCACGCCGTTGCGCGCGGCATCGAGTGCCGAGCCGATCTTCGGCAACATCCCGCCCGATAGCGTGCCGTCGGCGACCAGGTCGTCGATCTGGCGCGGGGTCAGCCCGGTGAGCAGGTTGCCCGCCTTGTCGAGCACCCCCGGGGTGTTGGTGAGCAGCACCAGCTTCTCGGCGTGAAGGATCTCGGCGAGCTTGCCGGCAACCACGTCAGCGTTGATGTTGTAGGTCTCGCCTTCCTCGCCCACGCCGATCGGCGCGATCACCGGGATGAAGTCGCCCTGGTCGAGGAAGGAGATCAGGCTGGGATCGATGCCGGTGATCTCGCCCACCTGGCCGACGTCGATCAGGTCGCCCACCGGCGCGCCGTGCTTCTGCATCAGCAGCTTCTTGGCGCGGATGAAGCCGGCGTCCTTGCCGGTGAGGCCCACCGCCTTGCCGCCATGCTTGTTGATCAGGTTGACGATCTCCTTGTTGACCTGGCCGCCGAGCACCATCTCGACCACTTCCATGGTCTCGGCGTCGGTCACGCGCATGCCCTGGATGAACTCGCCCTTCTTGCCCATGCGGGTCAGCAGGTTCTCGATCTGCGGGCCGCCGCCATGCACCACCACCGGGTTGAGGCCGACCAGCTTGAGCAGCACCACGTCGCGCGCGAAGCAATCCTTGAGGTGCGGATCGGTCATCGCATTACCGCCGTACTTGATGACGATGGTCTTGTCGAAGAAGCGTTTGATGTAGGGCAGCGCCTCGGCGAGGATCTCGGCCTTGCGGGCGGGCGTGACGTCTTGCTGGTGAACGGGCTGGGTCATCGGGAGACTCCTTGATCGGACAGGGGGATTCTAGTGGCCAGCCCGCTGAACCGGAAGTGCACCGCAGCAAAGGCCGGCGACACGGCAGCCAGGATATGTATTCGCTATACGAACCGTCTCAATATTCAATTGGAACTATTGAATCGGATCGCCGACACTGACTGCATCGGACATGGCGGCCACGCCGCCGAGCTCAAGGAGAATCCCCATCATGGTCGACAAGGTCGCTCGCCTGCATTTCCAGCATGCCAGCCCGGCCGGCGCCCTGCGCATGCTCAGCGGCTGGCTGATCGCCGTCACCGGCCTGGCGCTGCTTGTCGCTCAGCTCGTGCGCAGCGTCGAGGGCTTTGATCTGGCCGTTTCCGGCGCGGTGGCGGGCGGCGCGATGGCCGCCGCGGCGACCGCGCTGGGTGCGGTGCCGCTGCTCGTCGTACGCCAGATCGGTGCGAGCGTGCAGGGCATGCTGCTCGGCTTCGGCGCCGGCGTCATGCTCGCGGCGAGCGTGTTCTCGCTGCTGCTGCCGGGCCTCGACGCCGCGCTCGTGCAGACCGGCTCGGAGACCGGCGCCGCGCTGCTGGTCGCCTTCGGCGTGCTGCTCGGCGCCGGCGGCCTGCTCGCGATGGACCGCGCCCTGCCGCACACGCATTTCCCCGAGGGCCGGCGCAGTGGCGCCGCGGTATGGCTGTTCGTGTTCGCGATCGCGGTGCACAACATCCCCGAGGGCCTCGCGATCGGCGTGGCGGCCGGCCTCGAAGGCACGGGCGCGGGCTCGGGCGACGCGGTCGCGGCGGGCATCTCGCTGCAGAACATGCCCGAAGGCCTGATCGTCGCGATCGCGCTGGTGGCGGCGGGCTACGGCCGCTGGTTCGCCTTCGGCGTCGCGGCGGTATCGGGCCTGATCGAGCCGATCGCGGCGATCGCCGGTTCGATGATGGTGTCCATCTCGGCGACCATCCTGCCGTGGGGCCTGGCCGGCGCGGCCGGCGCGATGCTCTTCGTGGTCAGCCACGAGATCATCCCCGAGTCGCATCGCCGCGGCCACGAGACGCTCGCCACCGGCGGCCTGATGGTCGGCTTCGTGATGATGATGCTGATGGATACGCTCTTGGCGTGAGGCGGGAGGCGTAAAGGACGAAGGGCGCTCCGCGGAGCGCCCTTCGTGTGTTCGGGGTGGCGAGCCTGACCCCCGGCACTTGCAGGAAGCGGCTGTGGCTGCTGCCTTCCGGCCCTGACCAGGTTCACCGCGCTGCAATGCGGGGAGACCCGCCACGGCCGGCATTGTAGCAGCATGCCGGGCGCGCGGGGCGGTCGGCATGCTGCGATGCGGGCCGATCAGCCCTTGAGCTCGGGGAAGTCTTCCTCGAAGAACTCCAGCTCGCCGCGGGCGGCTTCGCCGCGCGCTTCCTCGGCCTTGCGCAGCTCGACGCGGCGGATCTTGCCCGAGATGGTCTTGGGCAGGTCGGCGAAGGACAGGCGGCGGATGCGCTTGTACGGGGCCAGGCGTTCGCGGGTGAAGGCGAAGATGTCCTTGGCCAGCTCGCGGCTCGGCTCCTGGCCGGCGACCAGGATCACGAAGGCCTTGGGCACCGCCAGGCGCAGCGGATCCGGGCTCGGCACCACCGCGGCTTCGGCCACCGCCGGGTGCTCGATGAGCACGCTCTCGAGCTCGAAGGGGCTGATGCGGTAGTCGGAGGCCTTGAACACGTCGTCGGCGCGACCGACGTAGGTGATGTAGCCGTCCTCGTCGATGCTGGCGACGTCGCCCGTGCGGTAGTGACCGTCACGCATGACCTCGGCGGTCTTGGCGGCATCCCCGGCGTAGCCGACCATCAGCCCCACCGGACGATGCTCGCCCATCACCAGCGCCACCTCGCCCTCGACCGAGGGCTTGCTGTCGGCGTCGAGCAGGGCGATCTTGTAGCCGGGCAGCGGGCGGCCCATGGAGCCGGGCTTCAAGGGCTGGTCAGGGGTGTTGCCGATCTGCGCGGTGGTCTCGGTCTGGCCGAAGCCGTCGCGGATGGTGATACCCCAGGCCTTCTTCACCTGCTCGATGACCTCGGGGTTGAGCGGCTCGCCGGCGCCGATGAGCTCGCGCAGCTTGGTCTTGACTGCGGCCAGGTCCTGCTGGATCAGCATGCGCCACACGGTCGGCGGCGCGCACATGGTGGTGACCTCGTACTTCACCAGCACGTCGAGCAGGGCCGCCGCGTTGAAGCGGTTGTAGTTGTACAGGAACACGCAGGCGCCGGCGTTCCAGGGCGCGAAGAAGCAGCTCCAGGCGTGCTTGGCCCAGCCCGGCGAGGAGATGTTCATGTGGCGGTCGTTGGGCTTCAGGCCGATCCAGTACATCGTCGACAGGTGGCCGACCGGGTAGGACTGGTGGGTGTGCAGCACCAGCTTGGGCTTGGAGGTGGTGCCCGAGGTGAAGTACAGCAGCAGCGGGTCGTCGACGCGGGTCACGCCGTCCGGGGTGAACACGTCGGACTCGGCCGCGGCCTCCTCGAAGGCCTTCCAGCCCGCGGGCGCGCCGCCCACGGCGATACGGCCGAAGGTGCCGGGCAGGCTCTCGAACTTGTCGGTGTGGGCCTTGCCGATCACCACGTGCCTGACCTGGCCGCGCTCGACGCGGTCCACCAGGTCGTCGGGGGTCAGCAGCGTAGTCGCGGGGATCACCACCGCGCCGAGCTTGATCGCGGCGAGCATGGTCTCCCACAGCGGCACTTCGTTGCCGAGCATGATCAGGATGCGCTCGCCGCGCTTCACGCCCTGCTTGCGCAGCCAGTTGGCGACGCGGTTCGAGCGCGCCGACATCTCGGCAAAGGACAGCCTGGACTCGCTGCCGTCTTCCTCGATGATCCACAGCGCCGGGTTGTCGTTCCCCTTGGCCATCGAGTCGAAGTAGTCCAGCGCCCAGTTGAACTCCTTCAGCCTCGGCCACTTGAAGCCGGCGTATGCGGTGGCGTAGTCGCTGCGGTGCTGCAGCAGGAAGTCGCGCGCCGCGAGAAATTCATTGACTGCATTCATGGGTTCTCTCCTCTCCAGGACGTCGTTGGAATGCTCGGGCGGCTACCTGCCCACCCAATCCCGCTATTTTACGTTGACGTTAACGCAGCGCACCATTCTTGATCAAAATTATGTTTATGGACGGGAAGATCCTTCGCCTCGCCGCTCGCTCCGCCGGGCACGACAGCCCTCTCCCCAATCCCCACCTCGGGCACGAAAAGAGCCGGGTGCCGCGTCGTTCGGCCCGTCATCGGCCGGCACATGCAGGACATCGCCCACCCGGCTCGGAGCCGGGCCGCCGAGCGCGGCATCCACTGTCGATATACTTGCAGCACTCGGGCGAGTATCGCCGCCGACCGTGCAAGGAGCAAACATGTCCCAGCCCTCTTCCCGCCTGCAAGCCCGCTACGGCCAGGAATCCGTTCCTGCCGAGATCGCCCTCAACCCGCTGATCGAGCACCTGCTCGACCACCGCTCGGTACGCGCCTACCTGCCGGACCCGGTCACCGACGCCGAGCTCGCGGCGATCGTCGCCGCAGCACAGTCGGCAGCGAGCTCGTCCAACCTCAACGTGTGGAGCGTGGTCGCGGTGCGCGACGCCGAGCGCCGCGCGCGGCTGGCCGAGCTCGCCGGCAACCAGGCCCACGTGCGCGAGGCGCCGCTGCAGCTCGTGTGGCTCGCCGATCTCGCCCGCCTGCGCCGCATCGCCACCGGCCTCGAGCGTCCGGCCGAGGGCCTCGACTACCTCGAGATGTTCCTCACCGGCGTCATCGACGCCGCGCTCGCCGCGCAGAACGGCGCGACGGCGGCCGAATCGCTCGGCCTGGGCATGGTGTACATCGGCGGCATGCGCAACCACCCCGAGGAGGTCGCCGAGCTGCTCGGCCTGCCGCCCGGCGTCTTCGCGGTGTTCGGCATGTGCGTCGGCCGCCCCGACCCGGCGCGCCCCGCCGACATCAAGCCGCGCCCGCCGCAGGCGGTGGTGCTGCACCACGAACGTTACTCGCTCGAGGCCCAGGACGAAGGCATCGCCGCCTACGACCGCGCGATGGTGCGCTTCTATGCGGAGCAGAAGATGAACGTGCATGGCACCTGGAGCGTGCACTCGTCCAAGCGCATCGCCGGCCCCGAGACCCTCTCCGGCCGCCATCGCCTGATCGAGGCGCTCAACGCGCTCGGCTTCGCGCTCAAGTGAATCCCTCCTCCAGCCCGTCCCTCCTGCCCACCAAGGACCCGCAATGCGCAAACGCGACACGACGCTGACCACCGACCAGAAGGCCCTCGCCATCAACCTGGACAAGTACAAGTACGGCTCCATCGTGGAGATCGGTGCCGGGCAGGAGGTGGCACGCCGCTTCTTCCACGTCGGCGCCGCCGCCGGCACCATCGCCAAGACCATGTCGGCCTACGACATGGCGGTCAGCGACGACATCTACGGCCACGTCGACCGCTACGTCAGCCGCGCCCGCCTGCTGCAGATGCTCGACAAGGAGTTCACCCAGGTCGTCGCCCGCCTGGCCCACGTGCGGCCGAAGAACACCACCTTCTTCGCCTACGCGGCCACCGTCACCGCGCGCAGCTTCAAGCAGAAGAACGAATGCCACGGCTGGGTCGGCATCCGCCTGCAGCTGCACCCGGGCGCCGAGCCGAGCGACGTGGTCATGCACGTGCGCATGCTCGACAACGACAACGCGCTGCAGTCCGAAGCGCTCGGCATCCTCGGCGTGAACCTCATCCACGGCGCCTTCTTCCACCACGACCAGCCCGAATGGGTGGTGGAGGGCCTCGCCGACGGGCTCGGCTCCGAGCGCATCGAGGTCGACCTCATCCACTTCTCCGGCCCCTATTTCGAGGAAGTGGAGAACCGCCTGATGAACCTGCACCTGATCCGCAGCTGGCTCACGCGCGCGGTGGTGTTCAACCCGCAGGGCGAGGTGGTGGTGCCGGGCGAGCTCCTCTACCGCAAGCCGGTGATGGTGATGCGCGGCAGCTTCAAGCCGGTGACCCTGGTCAATGTGGACATGATGGCCGCCGGTCTGCGCCAGTTCAGCCAGCTCGCCGCGGTCGACGACAACGAGATCGTCTCGCTCGCCGAGATCACCATGAACTCGCTGATCAGCGGCGACAACGTGGACGGCGCCGACTTCCTCGCCCGCATCGACCTGCTCGCCTCGCAGGGCTACACGGTGATGATCTCGGACTATGTGCGCTTCTTCCGCCTGCGCGCCTACCTGCGCCGCTACACGCAGAAGCCGATCGGCATCGTGCTGTCGGTGCGCGACTTCGCCTTCCTGTTCGACGAGAAGTACTACGAAGGCCTGGAGGGCGGCATCCTCGAGGCCTTCGGCAAGCTCTTCCCGGACAACACCCACGTCTATGTGTACCCGTCGCGCCCGCGCGGCACCGACGCCTCCGCCGCGGTGACGCTCGACAACGTGGCCGTCCCCGCCAACCTGCGCCACCTGCTCGCCCACCTCAAGGAGAACGACAAGCTGGTCGCGGTGCAGCCGCACGACGACGCCCACCTGCACATCGACATCGGCGAGGTCCTCACCGGCCTGCGCCGCGGCCGCGGCGAGTGGGAGGCCGACGTGCCCGAGGCGGTTGCGCAGCGCATCATCGACAAGCGCCTGCTCGGCTACGACACCGAGTGAGCCCGCCCTGCGCAATCACCCGCAAGAGCCCGGACCCTGCCCTGCGCGGGGTCTTTTTTTGAACTTCGGCGGCAGGCGCGGTCTGTATTAGTGCAGCGCAACATCCGCATTGCATGCCTGCACCAGCCCTTTCCTTCCGATCCCTCGCGCGCGGCATCCTGCGCGCAGCGTATCCGCACCGGCACGGAGCACGGACATGAGCCCGCGAACCGCCCAGGTTTCCCCCATCGAACACGCCCACGCACGCGCGGCCGAAGAGGTCCTGTCGGCGCTCGACAGCGGCCCGACAGGCCTGTCCGCGGCCGAGGCCGCGCGCCGTCTCGCCGAGGTCGGCCCCAACCGCCTCCCCGCGCCGCCCCGCGACGGTCTGCTCAAGCGCTTCTTCAAGCACTTCAACGACGTGCTGATCTACGTGCTGCTCGGCGCCGCGGCGATCACCGCCACGCTCGGCCACTGGATCGACACCGGCGTCATCCTCGGTGTCGTGGTCATCAACGCCATCATCGGATTCATCCAGGAAGGCAAGGCCGAGGAGGCGCTCGCAGGCATCCGCAAGATGCTCTCGCTGCGTGCCGATGCCCGGCGCGACGGGCAATGGATCGGCGTGGACGCCGACAGCCTGGTGCCGGGCGACATCGTGCGCCTGCGCTCGGGCGACCGCGTGCCGGCCGACCTGCGCCTGATCGAGGCCACCAACCTGCGCATCGAGGAATCCGCGCTCACCGGCGAGTCCGTGCCCGCCGACAAGACCACCGAGGCGGTCGCCGCCGACGCCGGTGTCGGCGACCGCTTCGGCATGGCCTACTCCGGCACCCTGGTCGCCACCGGGCGCGGCAGCGGCGTGGTCGTCGCCACCGGCCCCGACACCGAGCTCGGCCGCATCAACCGCCTGATCGCCGAGGTGCAGCCCCTGCAGACCCCGCTCACCCGGCAGATGGCGCAGTTCAGCAAGGTCCTGTCGGTCGTCATCGTCGGCCTGGCGGCGCTCATGCTGGGCGTCGGCCTCGCGGTGCACGAGCAGCCGCTGGCCGAGGTCTTCCTGGCCGCGATCGGCTTCGCGGTCGCCGCCATCCCCGAGGGCCTGCCCGCCATCCTCACCATCACGCTCGCGCTCGGCGTGCAGCGCATGGCGCGGCGCAACGCGATCACCCGCAAGCTGACCGCGGTCGAGGCGCTCGGCTCGGTCACCGTGATCTGCTCGGACAAGACCGGCACGCTGACGAAGAACGAGATGACCGTGCGCCACGTCCTCACCCGCGGCGGCTTCTATGAGGTCAGCGGCACCGGCTACCGCCCCGACGGCGAGATCACCCTCGCGGGCGAGGTCGCCAGCCTGGCCCGCCACGGCCACCTGCACGCGCTGATCGAGGTCGTCGCGGTCGCCAACGACACCCATGTCGCCGAGGAAGACGGCCAGTGGAAGGTCACCGGCGAGCCCACCGAGGGCGCGCTGCGCACCCTCGCACACAAGGCCGGCTTCGACGCCGGCACCCACGAGCGCCACGCCAGCATCCCCTTCGAGTCGGCCAACAAGTTCATGGCCACGCTCAACACCGCTCCCGGCGGCCAGCGCCGCATCCTGCTCAAGGGCGCGCCCGACCGCCTGCTCGAGCGCTGCCGGCACGAGCTCGGCGCCAACGGCGGGCTCGAGGCGCTCGACCGCGCCTTCTGGGAAGCGCGGATCGACGCGCTCGGCGGCGAGGGCCTGCGCGTGCTCGCCGCCGCCGCACGCGACGTGCCCGCCAGCAAGGACGCGCTCGCCGTCGAGGACCTCGACGAGGACATGGTCTTCCTCGGCCTCATCGGCATCATCGACCCGCCGCGCCCGGAGGCGATCGAGGCCATCCGCTCCTGCCACGAGGCCGGCATCCGCGTGAAGATGATCACCGGCGACCACGCCGGCACCGCACGCGCGATCGGCATCGAGATGGGCCTGGGCACGGCCGACGCGCTGAAGGTGATCACCGGCGCCGAGATCGAGGCCGCCAGCGACGAGGAACTGCAGCAGATCGCCCACGACTGCGACATCTTTGCCCGCACCAGCCCCGAGCACAAGCTGCGTCTGGTGAAGGCCCTGCAGGCGCGCGGCGAGGTGGTGGCGATGACCGGCGACGGCGTCAACGACGCCCCCGCGCTCAAGCGTGCCGACGTCGGCGTGGCCATGGGCATCAAGGGCACCGAGGCCACCAAGGAGGCCGCCGAGATCGTGCTCGCCGACGACAACTTCTCGACCATCGAGCGCGCGGTCGAGGAAGGCCGCACGATCTACGACAACCTCAGGAAGGCCATCCTCTTCATCCTGCCCACCAACGGCGCCCAGGGCTTCGTGATGCTCGCCGCGGTGGTGCTCGGCCTCACCCTGCCGCTCACGCCGGTACAGATCCTGTGGGTGAACATGGTGGTGGCGGTCACGCTCGCGCTCGCGCTCGCCTTCGAGCCCGCCGAGCCGGGCGTCATGCAGCGCCCGCCGCGGCGCCCGGGCGCGCCGATCATGGACCGCGCGATGCTGTGGCGGGTGGGCTTCGTGTCGCTGCTGATCGGCGGCGCCACCATCGCCTCCTTCGAATACTCGCTCGGGCAGGGCATGGAGCTGCAGGCGGCGCGCACGATGGCGGTCAACACACTGGTGATCGCGCAGGCCTGGTACCTCTTCAACAGCCGCTTCCTCACCGCCTCCAGCCTCGCGCCCGCGCGATTGTTCACCAACCCGGCGGCGCAGGTCTCGGTGCTGATCCTCACCCTGCTCCAGCTCGGCTTCGTCTACCTGCCCTTCATGAACACCTGGTTCGGCACCACCCCGCTCGCGCTCGAATACTGGCTGCCGCCACTCGCGATCGGTGCGGGAGTCTTTCTCGTGATCGAGGCCGAGAAGGCGCTGCTGCGCCGACGCGGAGCCCGGGCCGGCTGAGCGGGCGCGGCGCGGCACGCGCCCCTTGCCGGCACCCCCGATTTGCCGGGCATACGCGGCGGCACTATATTTGCATGAAACTTCCGCCGCGGCCGGCACGACCGGGGCCGCGGCAGGAAGGTCGCCCCATGCAGGCCCCGATGACCCCGGACCAGACCCTCATCCTCGCCATCCTCGCCGCCACCGTCGGCATGTTCCTGTGGGGGCGCTGGCGCCACGACATGGTCGCGGCCGGCGCCCTGCTCGCCTGCGTGCTCGCCGGGCTGGTGCCGCCCGCGTCCGCATTTGCCGGCCTGGGCCACCCCGCGGTGGTCACCGTGGCCTGCGTGCTGGTGCTCAGCAGCGGCCTGCAGCGCTCCGGCGCGGTCGACGCACTGACCCGCCACGTGCTGCCCGCCGGCGCCGGCCCCACCCTCAGCATCGCCGCGCTGTGCGTGCTCGCCGCCGTGCTGTCGGCCTTCATGAACAATCTCGGCGCGCTCGCGCTGCTGATGCCGGTCGCGGTCCAGATCGCCGCGCGCCTCGAGCTGCCGCCGGGCAAGGTGCTGATGCCGCTCGCCTTCGCGTCCATCCTCGGCGGCACCACCACCCTGATCGGCACCCCGCCCAACCTGATCATCTCGGGCTTCCGCGCCAACCAATCCGGCCACGGCGGCTTCGCGATGTTCGACTTCGGCCTCGCCGGCGTTCCGCTCACGCTGGCCGGCCTCGCCTTCATCGCCCTGATCGGCTGGCGCCTGGTGCCCGCGCGCGCGCAGCCCGGGGCGGCCGGCTTCGACACCGGCGCCTACCTCACCGAGGCGCGCGTACCCGAGGGCAGCAAGGCCGCCGGCATGCGCCTGCGCGAGATCGAGCTGGAGCTCGACGCCGCCGACGCGCAGATCGTCGGCCTGGTGCGCAACGACGTGAAGATGAACGCCCCGAGCGGCGGCCGGATCGTGCGCGCCAACGACATCCTCGTCATCGAGGCCGAGGTCGGCGCGCTCCCCGGCGTGCTGTCGGCGCTGGGTCTCGAGCTCGAGGAGGCTGCAGCCGCGCCCGCCCCCGCGGACAGCGCTGCCGGCGCAGCGCCCGAGGACACCGGTGCGCCGGCCGACGAAGGCCCCGCCCGCCGCGAGCGCGGCGACGACCTCGTGCTGATGGAGCTGGTGGTGCGCCCCGAATCCGCGCTCGCCGGCCGCTCCGCGAGCGACCTCCTGCTGCGCTCGCGCTACGGCCTCAACCTGCTCGCGGTGTCGCGCGACGGCGCCCGTGCGCGCGCCCGCCTGCGCACGCTCAGGCTACGCCCCGGCGACCTGCTGCTGATGCAGGGCCCCTCGGACACGCTCGCCGAGTTCGCCGGCGACTTCGGCTGCGTGCCGCTGGCCGAGCGCGAGCTGCGCATCCCCGACCGCGGCAAGGCGATCACCGCCAGCCTGATCATGATCGCCGCGGTCGCGGTCGCCGCGCTCGGCCTGCTGCCCTCGGCGGTCGCCTTCGCCGCAGGCGTGCTCGCCTCGATGGCGCTGCGCACGGTGCCGCCACGCGCGGTGTACGAGGCGGTGGACTGGCCGGTGATCGTGCTCCTCGCTGCCCTGCTGCCGGTCGCCGGCGCGATGCAATCGACCGGCGCCGCCGACCTCGTCGCCCGCCTGCTCCTCGACACCCTCGCCCGCGGCGACGCGGTGATCGGCCTCGCCCTCATCCTGGTCACCACCATGGTGCTCACCGACCTGATGAACAACGCCGCCACCGCCGCGGTGATGGCGCCGATCGGCATGGGCGCCGCTGCCCAGCTCGGCGTCAACCCCGACACCTTCCTGATGGCGGTGGCGATCAGCGCCTCGTGCGCCTTCCTGACCCCGATCGGCCACCAGAACAACACCCTGATCCTCGGCCCGGGCGGCTTCCGCTTCGGCGATTACTGGCGCATGGGCCTGCCGCTAGACCTGCTGGTGATCGCGGTGAGCCTTCCCCTGCTGCTCCTGTTCTGGCCGCTGAACGCGTGAGCCGCATACATCCGGTACATGACCCCGGCAGCCAGGAGGCGGACAATGTCCTGAACACCGCCCCCCAACCAAACGGAGCATCCGATGAGCAAGCACAAACCGATCGACATCGCCGAGTTCCGCGTCAAGGGCGGCAGGAAGATCGACCTCACCGACTGGCCGACCCAGGTCCACGCCCTCTACGATTCGAAGAACGACTACCAGGAGCGCCTCGACGCCGGCACCGCGCGCCTTTCCGAGCTGCAGGAGATGCTCTACGCGCACGACCGCTATTCGATGCTGGTGATCTTCCAGGCGATGGACGCGGCCGGCAAGGACGGCGCCATCCGCCACGTCATGTCGGGCATCAACCCGCAGGGCTGCCAGGTGTTCAGCTTCAAGCACCCGAACCCCACCGAGCTCGACCACGACTTCCTGTGGCGCACCCACGTCGCGCTGCCCGAACGCGGCCGCATCGGCATCTTCAACCGCTCGTACTACGAGGAGGTGCTCATCGTGCGCGTGCTCCCCGAGATCCTGCGCGGCCAGAAGCTGCCCGACGAGACCCTCGCCGCGCGCGACTTCTGGGGCGAGCGCTTCCAGTCCATCGTCGACGCCGAGGCCCACCTGCACCGCAACGGCACCCGCATCGTCAAGATCTTCCTGCACCTGTCCAAGGACGAGCAGCGCGACCGCCTCATCGCGCGCATCGACGAGGAAGACAAGAACTGGAAGTTCGACGAGGGCGACATCGAGCAGCGCAAGCACTGGGACAAGTACATGGCCGCCTACGCCGACTGCCTGCGCGCCACCAGCACGGCCGACTGCCCGTGGTACGTCGTGCCCGCCGACGACAAGAAGAACGCCCGCCTGATCGTTTCGCAGATCCTGGTCGACACCCTCGCGGGGCTCGACCTGCACTACCCCGAGACCACCCCGGCCCGCCGCGAGAAGCTGCTCGAGATCCGCCGCCAGCTGGAGGCGGGCGAGGTCTGACCCGCCGGATTCGCGGCTTGCGCCGCTCCTACACGGCGCCGGGCCGTGTCAGGCTCCTGTAGGCGCGCCGCGAGGCGCGAACGCGGCCTCGATCGCCCGCGACCACCTCACCCGTTGCACGGCCCGGTTCGCGGCTTGCGCCGCTCCTACACGGCGCCGGGCCGTGTCGGGTTCCCGTAGGAGCGCCGCGAGGCGCGAATGCGGCCTCGATCGCCCGCGACCACCTCGCCCGCCGCACGGCACCGTTCGCGGCTTGCGCCGCTCCTACACGGCGCCAGGCGGTGTCGGGCTCCTGTAGGCGCGCCGCAAGGCGCGAATGCCGCCTCGATCGCCCGCGACCACCTCACCCGTTGCACGGCCCGGTTCGCGGCTTGCG
>ENA-UOUJ01000129-UOUJ01000129.1-activated-sludge-metagenome-genome-assembly--contig:-NODE-129-length-67709-cov-14.743991_pt1 | contig 67709 bp, 77 predicted proteins | sample MGYA00249839_ERZ747224 | MGnify/ENA primary metagenome ERZ747224 (study PRJEB28782, sample SAMN03220277) | activated sludge metagenome | biome: wastewater; feature: sewage sludge; material...
TGCACACCGGCCGCGACCACCTGGGCATCGACCGCACCGCCGTCTGCTGCCTGTCGTCGGTCAACGCCGAGAAATTCCTGGAGTGGCGCGAAGAGCCGCGCTTCATCGAAGACCTGATGCGCTTCCTGGACAATGTGCTGGAGGATTTCATCCGCCGCGCGCCGCCGGAAATGAAGGCCGCCGTCTATTCGGCGCGTCGCGAACGCTCGGTCGGCCTGGGCCTGATGGGCTTCCATTCCTTCCTGCAGGCCCAGGGCGTGGCCTTTGAATCGGCCATGGCCAAGAGCTGGAACATGCGTCTGTTCAAGCACCTGCGCCGCGAGGCGGACAAGGCCAGCCGCCTGCTGGCCGAGGAGAAGGGCCCTTGCGAAGACGCCAAGGAGCGCGGCGTGATGGAGCGGTTCAGCCACAAGCTGGCCATCGCCCCGACCGCCTCGATCAGCATCATCTGCGGCGGGACCAGCGCGGGGATCGAGCCGATCCCGGCCAACATCTATACTCACAAGACCCTGTCCGGCTCGTTCGCGGTCAAGAACCCCTATCTGGAAGAGCTTCTGGAGCTGAAGGGCCTGAACACCGACGCGGTGTGGAACTCGATCCTGGAGCACGAGGGTTCGATCCAGCATCTGGAGGCCCTGAGCGACGACGAGAAGTCGGTGTTCAAGACCGCCTTCGAGCTGGACCAGCGCTGGGTCGTCGAACTGGCGGCCGACCGCGCCGCCGACATCTGCCAGGCCCAGTCGATCAACATCTTCCTGCCCGGCGACGTCGATAAGTGGGACCTGCACATGCTGCACTGGTCGGCGTGGGAGCGCGGGGTCAAGTCGCTGTATTATCTGCGCTCCAAGTCGGTCCAGCGGGCCGCCTTCGCCGGCGCCGAGGATAAGGCCGAGCCCGATCCGAACCAGCCGGATCTCTTCGCCGCCAGCAAGACCGACTATGAGGAATGCCTGGCCTGCCAGTAAGGCCGGCCCGGCGTTTCACGCCCCGACACTTCAAGTCCCGACAAGGGAACCCTCGCCTGCCAAGCGGCGTTGGCAGGGAGAATTCTTGTCACGAAAGAGTCTGTTGGCGGGCCGCCTGTTTTGGTGCAGGTTTCACGGACGTTAACGGACTGAGGGGGCCGTTGATGCGTGCTTGGGTCTGTGCAGGTTTCGGAGGGGCGGCGATCGCGATGATCGCAGGCATGGCCTTTCCGACTCTGGCCCAGACCCCCTACGCCCCCACGACCCCCCGCACCCTGGACCAGGCTCTGGCCGGAACCGCGACGCTGCAGCCCGCCTATGACCTGGGGCCCCAGGCCTGGGGCGAGGGGAACGAGCGCGACGAGGTCGCTCGCCTGAACGCCCAGAGCGCCTTCAACATCGCCGCCGATCGCGCCTTTGGCCCGGCGGTCGAGTTCGAGAGCGATTTCGCCCCTGCCGCCGACCCCATGGCCGGATCGTCGCGCCGAGACGTGTGGATCCAGGGGCCGGGCTTCACCGACCGGCTGTCGCTGGTGTCCGAGGGACAGCTGCGCCGCGCCGACGGCGCCCCCCTGCCCGTCACGCCCATGGACCGTGCCGTTCTGGACGCCAGCCGTTACGATCTGCGCTATGTGCGCGGCTGGCCGGTGGCCACGGCCTATACGGACAACGGGCTGGAGGTCACCCTGACGCCGCACGCCGGGGTCGGTGTGGGCTCGGACGGCGGCTCGGCCGAGGCCGGGGCCACGGTGCGCATCGGCTCGGCCGTGGTTCGGGACGGCCAGAATTTCGGCGAGCGCGCCCGCTGGTATGTCTATGCCGCCGGTTCGGGGCGGGCGGTCGGCTATAATTTCGCCCGCACACGCGACGGCGACTTCACCCGCTCGGGCTACAGCCACGACGCCGGGGCCTTCCTGGGCGACGCCTCGCTGGGTGTCGCCTATCGCCGGGGCGACCTGCAGGGGTCGTTCGGCCTGGTCTATCGCGAGATCGAGGCCGAGGGCCTGCGCAGCGGGCGCGGCCTGGACAATGACGTGTCCGAGGGGCTGGTGGCCTTCCACCTGTCGATCAAGCCCCAGCGCTGATTGCCGCGCTGATTTCCGCCCTCAGCGGTCGCGCGCCACGCCCTCGCGTCGCGGATCGGCCCCGCCGTCCCAGCGCCCGTCCCGCCAGATCGCCCCGTGCAGGCCCGAATTCTCGGACGTATTGGGGCTGAGGCTTATGCCGCGTTCGGCCAGCGCCGCCTTCATATCCGGGCCGAACATGGCCGTATCGGCGCCGAAGCCGTCGCCCTTGGCCACCAGGTTCGGCAGGGCGATGGCCGCCTGCATCGACAGGTTCCAGTCCAGCACCCCGATCAGCGCCTTGGCGTTATAGGCCAGGATGGACGTGCCGCCGGGCGACCCCAGGGCGCCGACCAGCCGCCCCTGCTGGTCCAGGATGATCACCGGCGACATCGACGACCGGGGCCGCTTGCCCGCCGCCACGGCGTTGGCCGCCGCGCCGCCGTCCGGCCGAGTGGGGGTGAAGCTGAAATCCGTCAGCTGGTTGTTCAGGAAGAAGCCCGCCGCCATACGGCCCGAGCCGAAGACGCTTTCCACCGTGGTGGTCATGCTGACGGCGTCGCCCTGGGCGTCCACCACCACGAAATGCGAGGTGCCGGCCGGCTCGTTGGTCGCGTCCGGCCCCATGAAGACCCCGCCCGGCGGCGTTCCCGCCTCGGCCGCCCCCGCCAGTCCCGCAGCCAGGGCCGCGCGTTCGGTCACATAGCCGGGGTCCAGCAGCCCCTGAACCGGCACCCCGACGAAACCCGGATCGCCGACGTAGCGGTCGCGGTCGGCGTACATCAGCCGCTGTAACTGGCCAAAGGCGGTCCAGGCGTCGGCGTCGTCCGGCCCGCCGTGGATCGCCGGCGTCGCCTCGGCCATGGCCAGCAGCTGCAACAGGGCCACCCCGCTGGACGGCGGCGGCGGCACGCAGACGACATAGACTCGATACGGCCGGCACAGGGCGCCGCGCTGGATGGGCCGATAGGCGGCGATGTCCTCGGCCGTCAGGGCGCCGGGCCGGGGCGCCTCGGCCACCACGGCGGCGATCTCCAGCGCGATGCGGCCGTGATAGAAGGCGTCCGGTCCCCCCGCCGCCAGTTCGCGCAGGGTGCGGGCGTAGTCGGGGTTCTTCAGCATGTCGCCCGCCTGATACCGGCCGCCGTCCGGCCGGGTGAAATAGGTATCGGCCCAGCGGGTGCGCGCCTGGCCCCGCGTGGCGGCGATCATGCCCGCCAGGCGCGGACTGACCGCGAACCCTTCGCGCGCCAGCCGCTCGCCCTCGTCGAACAGGCCGCTCCAGGCCAGGCGGCCATGTTCGGCATGGGCCAGGCCCAGCATGGCCACCACGCCCGGCGCCCCGGTCGACCGGCCCGACAGCACGGCGTCGCCGAACCCCAGCGGGCGGCCGTCTTCGTAGAACAGCTCCGGCGTGGCGGCTGCCGGGGCCGTCTCGCGCCCGTCATAGCTGGTGATCTCGCCCGTCGCGGCGTCGAAATGCATCAGGAAGGCCCCGCCCCCCAGGCCCGAGGACTGCGGCTCCACCAGGCCCAGCACCGCCTGCACGGCCACGGCGGCGTCCACGGCCGATCCGCCCCGGCGCAGCACCTGCATCCCCGCTTCGACCGCCAGGGGATTGGCCGCCGCCACGAACGGTCCGCGCGCAGGCGCCGCCGCGACGACCGCCGACGCCCCGCCCGATCCCGCCTGTGGCGCGGACGCACAGCCGGCGACGACCAGGCTGGCGGCCAGGATCAGGCTGGTCAGGCGGCGAAACGGCATGGAGGGCCTCGAACATCTGCGCAGCGGGGGCGTCGCGATCCTCCGACCTAGACCATTTGCGCCCGGGACTGAATTCACGACCGCCCGATTTTCGCGTCCCGCGCCGTTCTGGTCCCAGAATCCGCCAGCGGCGTCTTGCGCGCCTGCGCGCCAGCGGCTAAAGACCCGCCCTCGCCGCGAGGCGTGCGCACCCGTAGCTCAGCTGGATAGAGCACCAGACTACGAATCTGGGGGTCAGGAGTTCGAATCTCTTCGGGTGCGCCATCTCCTCATCATCGGTGATCTTTGCTTGACGGGGCCACGTCCCCGGCCCGGCCGCCGCTGACGGCGCCGGGGTTCAAGACCGGGACGGCCCGGCCCTTTGCAAAGGAGGGCCGACAATGGCCTGGATTCTTCTTGTTCTCGCCGGTCTGTTTGAGGTCGTCTGGGCCTATCTGATGAAACAGTCGCATGGCTTCACGCGACTGGTTCCGACCGTGGCCACCTTCGCCTTCATGTTCGTCAGCTTCGGCCTGCTGTCGGTGGCGATGAAGACCCTGCCGCTGGGCACCGCCTATACGATCTGGACCGGCATCGGGGCCGTGGGCGCCTTTGTCGTCGGCATCGTGGTGCTGGGCGAACAGGTGACGGTGATGCGGGTGGCGGCGGCGGTGCTGATCGTCTCGGGCCTGGTTCTGATGAAGCTGTCCGGCGACGGTCACTGATCGCCATCAGGTTCCGACCGTGGCGGGCGCGGCGCGGCGGCGGCAGTCTGGAGCCATGAGAAGCCTTGCTCCCATCGTCGCCGCCCTGCTGGGCCTGGGCCTGGCCGCCTTCGCCGCGCCCCAGGTCAGCTGCGGCTGCGCCCCGCCCCGGCCCGAGACCCTGAGCCAGGCGACCGTGGTGGCGCTGGAAGTCCTGTGCGTCACGGCGCCCGGCCGCGATGTCTCGGTCGAGCACGGTTTTGAGTACTGGGGCGACTTTTCCGAGTTCGAGACCGACGAGGGCGCGCTGGAGGTCCGGCCGGGACCGACCGGCACCCTGACCTATCTGGGCGCCCAGGCGGGCGCGCAGGAGGTGATCCAGGCCATCGACCTGTGGGCCGACGCCCGGCACATGGAGCATCCCGCCGGGCTGCAACTCGATGGCGGGGTGCGATACGGCAACGGCCTTGTCGAGTGGCGGATCGTCCAGTCGCCCGCGACGGACACCCAGACGGTCAAGATCGTCTATTGGCCTGCCAGCATCTGAGCCAGGCCCGAAAAGGCCGCCACCACCTGTTCATAGGCCGGGCGTTTGAACGGCACGATCAGGTCGCAGGCCTCGTCCAGCCGGCCCCAGCGCCAGGCGTCGAATTCGATCTCGCCATGGGCCTCCAGGTCGATCTCGGCGTCGTCGCCGGTGAAGCCATAGGCGAACCATTTCTGCTTCTGCCCGGCCCAGCCGCGCGCCGCCTTGGCCCCCGCCAGTTCGGGCGGAAAATCATAGGCGATCCATCCGGGCGTGGCGGCCAGAAGCTCGGCCGAGCGGACCCCCGTCTCCTCGAACAGCTCGCGGCGGGCGGCGGCCTCATAGTCCTCGCCGTCATCGACGCCGCCTTGCGGGAACTGCCAGTTGTGCGGGCCGTCCGTGCCGGCGCGGCGGCCATACCAGACCTGGCCCTGGCGGTTGAACAGCACGACGCCGACGTTCGGACGGTGGCGGGAGAGGTCTGACATGAAGGGACTAGGGATTAGGGACTGGGGAATAAAGGTCGAGTGGCGATCCTAGTCCCTAATCCCTAGTCCCCAATCCCTCAATCAGCGTCCCGGCCGGGCCGTGATCGCCGATGCGGGAGCCAGTTGCAGGCCGCGCGCCTCCAGCCCGGCGGTCCAGCGGGCGGCGGCTTCCACCGTGACCGGATAGCTGAAGCCGGTCCCCAGGGCCTGGCCGCGGGTCTTGGCGGCGGCCTCCAGGGCGTTCAGCTGGCCCATGATGGCGGCCGGGGTCTGGGTCTCGTCGACGATGCGGTCGGCGCTGGCGCGGGCGAAGGCGCCGGGCCGCCGGCGCATGGAGCCGTCGTCCAGGAAGGCCAGGCCGCGCTGGCGCAGCACCGCCAGGAAGGCGTTCATGCCCGCATCCGACGGGGCGAACCGGTCGCCCAGATAGTTGGTCACGCCGAAATAGCCGGTGGCGCGGCCCAGCAGCCAGGCCATCCGGGCCTGGATCTCGTCGGGCGTGGAGGCGGCCAGCAGCGTCTGCGGCCCCGGATCGACCGTGTCGGGATAGCCGGTCGGCTCCATCGGGATTTCGATCAGCACCTCGTGGCCCTGCGCCCTGGCCAGGTCGATCCAGCCCTGCAGGCCGTCGGCATAGGGTACGAAACTCAGCGTCACCTCGGCCGGCAGGCGTTCGATGGCCGCGCGGGTGGTGACCGCGTTCAGCCCCAGGCCACCGACGATCAGGGCCACGCGCGGCTTGCCGTTCGAGCGGAACGGCCGGGCGTAGGCGACGGCGGGGGTGCGGCCGTCCGGCGCGATGGTCGGCAGGGGGCCGTTCGGCCCGGGCTGGCTGAGACCCGCGATCGGGGCGGCGGGCAGGGGCGATGCGGCCTGGCGCGGGGCGGCGACCGGCGCGCCGCCGGCGATGGTGGCTCCGTCCGGCAGGGTGATCAGCGCTTCGCCCGAGGCGGCCTCGCCCAAAGCCTCGTCGCCGGTTCCCGTCAGGTCCTGATACAGGTCCAGCGCGCCCATGGAGAAGGCTTCCAGCCCCGTGGGCGGCGTCTGGGCGACGGCGTCCCGTTTCAGCGCCACACGGGCCGAGGGAACCCCGGCGCGCGGATCGCCCAGCACCACGACGAACAGAACGACCGCCAGCACCAGCAGGGCGCCCGCCGCGCCCACGATCACCGGCGGCTTGCGCAGCCAGGATTTCAGCGCCTGCACGGGCATGAAGGGGCCTTTCGGCGCGGGGGGCGCGCCGGCGGCGGCGGCGAGGGCGGACTGGCGTTTGGCGAACATGGCGGCGGCGAACGGACCTCTTGCCAGGCCAGTGTGCCGCCGGGCCGGTTAAGAAACCCTAACGGCCCGTTCACCACGTTTGCGACAGTCCTACGGCGTCTCGGTCTGGGCCGGTTCCTCGCCCTCGGGCGTCTTGCCGTCGATGATGATGTCGGCGCCCGGCGCCGGCAGCCGCGACAGGTCGCCGCCGACCCGCAACAGCTGGAAAGCGCGTTCCAGCTGATAGTCCTTGTCGGTCGGATAGTCCGCGCCCGGGGCCTCGTGCGCCGCATGCGGGCCGCGCCGTTCCGCGCCGATGGAGGCGTCCAGGGCGGTGGCGTAGGCGGCCTCCGAATAGATGAAGTTGGACCGCGAGATGATCCGCGCCTCGGCGGCCGACCGCGACACCTCCAGGTCCGGCTCGATACCGATCTTCTGGATCGAACGGCCCGACGGCGTGTAGTAGCGCGCCGTAGTCATATACAGGGCGCCGTCCTGGCCTCCGCGCAGGGGGAAGACGGTCTGGACCGAGCCCTTGCCGAAGGACGTCAGGCCGATCACCGTCGCCCGCTGCTGGTCCTTCAGGGCGCCGGCCACGATCTCGGACGCCGAGGCCGAGCCGTAGTTGATCAGCACCACCACCGGCTTGCCGCCCGTCAGGTCGCCGGGCGTGGCGGAATAGCGGTCGATCTGGTCCGGCTTGCGCCCGCGCTGGCTGACGATCTCGCCGCGCTCCAGGAAGGCGTCGGCCACCGCCACGGCGGCGCTCAACAGGCCCCCGCCATTGTTGCGCACATCCAGCACATAGCCGGCGATGTTCGGGTTCTCGCGCTTCAGCCGCGCCAGGGTGTCGGTCAGCTCCTGGGTGGTGTTCTGGTTGAAGCTGGAGATGCGGACATAGGCCAGGTCGCCTTCCAGCCGTCCGGTGACGGAATCGACGCGGATCACCTGGCGCGTCAGCTCGATCTCGCGCGAATCCTCGCCGTCGCGCAGGATGGTCAGACGCACCGTGGTGCCCGCCTCGCCGCGCAGCTTTTCCGACACCTCGTTGTTGGTCAGGCCGGCGGTGTTCTGGCCATCGACCTGGGAGATAACATCCCCGGCCTGGATACCGGCCGCGACCGCCGGGCCGCCGTCCATGGGCGACACCACCTTGGTCAGGCCGCCTTCGGTGGTGATGACCAGGCCGACGCCCGAATACTGGCCCTCGGTGCGTTCGCGCAGGTCACCGTAGCCGTCCGGCGGCAGATAGTCCGAATGCGGGTCCAGCGACGACATCATGCCGCGCAGCGCCGACTCGATCAGCTTCTTGTTGTCGACCGGCACCACATAGGCCTGCTCGACCGCGGCGACGATGTCGCCGAACAGCTCCAGCATGCGGAAGGTTTCGTTGCGGGGCGTCTGGCTGGCCACCGCGACGGCCGAGCCGCCTACCAGCGCCAGGGCGGCGGCGCCGACGACAAGCAGTTTGCGCATTCGATCTCTTTCTTGGGTCCGGCGGGACCATAGGCAGGTCAGAAGACAACGGGGTTGCGGCTGAATCGCGGCCTCGTCGTCCCGTGAATAAAATCAGCGTCCTGTCGCGAAGGAAAGCGGATTCCCCCGCGCGGGGCCGGTCACGACAGCCAGGGCGCAGGGTCGATGGGTCGTTCGTCGCGCCGCAGCTCGAAATAGATTTCACCGTCCGGGGCGCTGCGGCCCACCGGGGCGCCGTCCTGGACCCGGGCGCCGACGGCCACATCCACCTGATCCAGGCCGGCGATGACGGCGCGCCAGCCGGGGCCAAGATCCAGGATCACCACCTGGCCCCAGCCCGCCAGCGGCCCGGCATAGGCGACCTGGCCCGCGGCCGGGGCGGCGGCGGCGCGCGCATCGGCCCGCCAGCGCCAGCCGACCGAGCCGCCGCCAAAGGTCTGGACCGGCGCGCCCGTCACCGGGCGGGTCAGGCGCGACCGGCCTGCAGGCAGGCGGGTGGTTCTTTCGACCGCGACCTCGGGCGCCGTGGCGTCGCCGCCCAGGGCGCGGATGCGGGCCTCCAGCACGCGGGCGGCGCGTTCGGCCTGGGCCGCCTCGGCCTTCAGCACGGCCGCCAGGGCGGTGCGGCGCGCCATCAGGGATTCGATCTCGGCCCGGCGGTCGCCCTGTTCGCTCTCGGCGGTGACCAGGGCTTCGCTGGACAGGACCGCCAGGCGGCGGATGCGGGCCAGTTCGTCCTGACGCGCCTTCAGCGCCCGCACCCGCGCCTGGATCTGCGGCGTCATGGCCCGGATCAACAGGGCCGCCCGCGCCGTATCCACCGCCTTGTCGGCCGGAACCAGCAGCGGCGGCGGCGGACGGCGGCTCAGGGTCTGCAACGCCGACAACAGCCGCCCCTGACGCCCCCGGTCGCGGGCCATCTCGGCCGCCAGGGCCGCCTCGCGCGTGGTCAGTTCGTTCAGGCGCGACCGCTGGGCCTCGATACGCATGTCCCCGTCGCCGGCCTGGGCGCGCAGGGTGGCCAGCCGCGTCTCCAGCCCCGCGATCTCACGCCCCGCGGCGGCGGCCTCGGCCCGCAGGCGCGCGGCGCGCACGGCCTCGTCCCGGTATTCGGCCTCAAGCTGGCGCAGCGAGTCTTGAGGCGGGCGCCCCATGGCCGGTCCCGCCGCCAGGGCCAGGATCATCAGGATCGGGGCGGCGCGCATCAGTCGCGATGATAGGGCGAACCGGCCAGGATGGTCACGCCGCGATACAGCTGTTCGGCCAGCATGGCCCGCGCCAGGGCGTGGGGCCAGGTCTGGGGTCCGAAGGCCAGGGTTTCGTTCGCCGCCTCGCGCACGCGCGGGTCCAGGCCGTCGGCCCCGCCGATGGCGAAGACCAGCCTGCGTTCGCCCCGGTCGCGCAGGACCGCCAGATGCTCGGCGAAGGCGCGGCTGGAGAAGGTGCGACCCCGCTCATCGCAGGCGACCAGATGGGCGCCGGACGCGGCGGCCAGGATCAGATCGGCCTCCGGCGCCTTGCCCGGCTTCTTCGGTTCAAGATCGGTCAGGACCAGCGGCCCCAGGCCCAGGGCCTTGCCCGCCAGGGTGGCGCGCCGGGCGTAGTCGTCGGCCAGGGCCGCCTCGGGCCCTCGGCCGGGCCGACCGATGGCGACGATCTCCAGCCGCACGGGGCCGTCGCCTCAGGCGCGGCTGTCGATGCGGTGGCCGCTGTCGACCGACCAGATCTTCTCGATATTGTAGAAGGTGCGCACTTCCGGGCGGAACAGGTGGATCACCAGATCCCCGGCGTCGATCAGCACCCAGTCGCAGTGCGGCAGGCCCTCGACCCGCGCCTTGCCCAGGCCATGGTCCTTCAGCGTGCGCAGCAGGTGGTCGGCCAGGGCGCCGACATGGCGGTGCGACCGGCCCGAAGCCACGATCATGGCGTCCGACATGGGCGACTTTCCGCGCAGGTCGATCAGGACGATGTCCGACGCCTTGTCTTCGTCCAGCTTGTCCAGAACGGCCTGTTCCAGCGGCGTTCCGCCGGTCGGCAGGGGGGCCTCGACCTCCAGGCCCGAAACGGCGGGGGCGGCGGCGGAATCTTGCGCTTGCGGCGCGGGCGGGGGGGTCAGCGTAGGGCTCCGGGAGGCTTACTAAAGCAGTCCCATAGCACGATCGGCCCTTCAGGTCACGCAGACCCTCAGTTGGGCACTGGCACAGTTTGAATTTGGACGCTCCAGCCGAAGACCTCTGACCTAGCAAGGTTCTTGCGGCGACCCTCCTGCGCGGGGGCATGTGGCCCCCGCCTCGATGGAGGCGACTATGCAGATTGTCCTGAAACGCGGCTGTAGTGAATATCGGATTGCATCCGATCCACGCGCGGCCAACGACCGCTTTTTCGGCTCGATAGACGGGGTCGTCGTTACGACAGGCAGTGCGCCGGAAGAAGTTCTGGCGACGCTGATCCATTCTTCATCAGGCGCTAGCCTGATCAGCGAACAGGTCGGCATCGACGCCCTCGGTGAGGTCCGGCACCGGGGGCGTGCAGATCGTGAGTAGAGTGCCGTCGTCCCGGCGGACCTTTCCGTTCAGGCGCAATAGGTCCTTGTTGTCGAACGTGTGCATCTCGCTGACGTTCTCAAGGACGGCCACTGCCAGATGGAGCGCATCCTGCGGCTTCTTGAGGCCGTCAGACATGTGGAGGCGGAAGAGGTCTCGTGCCTTCATCCCCACATCCCAATCAGCAACTACGGTCGTCACCCATTCTTGGGAGAGGAGGTTCGCGAACGGGTCTTGATCACTGGCGGCCATAGCGACCCACTCGTCGCCGCACTTCATCTTCACCACCTCGGCCAGTGCGATCGTCGACGTGATGATCTGGCGCTGGCCATCGCCGGCGAGGCGCACGACGTATCGAGTGGCGGGAAATTTGTCGGGTTCCTGGGCGATGTGCCCGATCCACACGCAGGAATCCCAATAGACGGTGGGCGGATTAGACAATGTCACCGTCCCTGAAGCGATCAATGTAGCTGATGGCGTCGTCCCCGCCGGTAAAGGAACGGTCGAACAGTTCGCCGTCGTTCACCGGTCCGGGACGGACGTGCACGATCTTCTCGGCCGTCATGCCCGAGATTTTTCCGCCAGAGGTGTATTCGATCCAACCCCGAATTCGGACGCGCGCGTTCTGCCAGACGTCCCGCAGCGACGTCTGCGCGGCGAACTGATTCTGAAGGTCTTCAGGGATTCGGCACCAGATGATCCGGCCCCGCACCCGCTCCTTCAGCTTCAAGGCGGGCTGGCGGCGGAACTGACCGGCGTCGACAAGGTAGCCCTCCAACGTTCCGCGCGAACGCTTCGGCGATACGGCCGGGGCTGGTGCCTTCAACGCCTCCAGCCCAAGCCGGGCGCTTGAAGGGGTCACATCAAGAGCAATGAATCCGTCGTCCTCGGGCTCGATGGAGGTAAGTCCGACGCCGTTAAGATTGCGAGCGAGGAACCGCTTCAACACATTGCTGTCTAGCTGTGGGGCCTCGTCGCCATCCAAGACATCCGAGAGGCCTTGATACGCTTCGTAAGTGGCAAGGTCGGCAGCGGCGAAGATCGCAGGCCCCGTCCCGCCCAGCGGCACGATCTCACCGACCGCCGTAAAGGGGCTGTTGGTCGACGCCGTAACCAGCTTCCAGTCATACCCGACCGCACTCTCGCCACGCAGGAGTTCGAAGGCGTCCGCGATTTGGAGCATGGCGTCATGCACGGTCAGGAAGTCGGGATGATCCGACGACGGCTTGACGGTGATCCTTATACGTCGCGGCACTGACGTAGCCCCTCGTGTGCGGCGACTTTCCTCGCGCCGTCTCCCTAGCGCAAGAGGAGAACACTGATCTAGTTAACGGCTGGACACCGGCGGCGATCCTGATCGAACTGAAGGTCAGTGCTTCAGGTTGTTGCCGCCCTTGCCTCGGCCGGTGTCGAGCCGGCTGGGCGAGCCGAGGCACACCTTGCACTCTGCCACTTCGTCGGGAACCAAGTTGTAGGCGAGGTTACGAGCCGCCTCGATCGTTTCGCACTGGAACTTGTGGGAGGCACCCCGCTTGCTGCCTCGCTCCGGCGTGTCTCGCAGATGCTTGCAGTCGCTGCGGTGAATCTTCGCGTATTTCTGAAGGAAGCTGAACATCACGGTGAAGGGCATGTCCTGCGAGCGCGGCGCCGGCAGGATGATCACCGACTCCGATGTAGCGTCTTGCTGTTTGGCGGCTTCGCGCTCCAGCGCCCACTTCTTCCGGTTGCCATCAATCAGTTCGATGAACATCTCCCAAGTCCATTCGCTGTCGTCGATGCCCGCCGCCACGGCCGGCGTGGTCGCCAAGGACATGTGGACGCGGATGAAGTTGTGATAGAAAACGTAGAGGGCGACCGCGCGCTTGAGGTTGATCAACGTCTTCGAAAAGAGGGTCGTCTTTCTCGCGAAACGGCCGAGGTTCTGCCTGAACTTCTGGAAGAACGACTCGATGTGGTTGGTCGTGATCAAGGAGGGGTCAGGACTTCCGCTCCTAATCTCTGGCGGAGCCATCTCACGCTTCGACCGGCGCCGTTTCGGCCTGGGTTGATCGACGCCTAGATATTCCTCGATCACCTCCTGCTGTTGGTCGTCCTGCTTCTTCACGGTGGCGTAGTCGATCTCGCCGCCCCAGGCCTTCTCGACCGCTTCGATGTAGGGGTGATGCGAGTCGGTGGTCAGTTGCAGGCGATTGGGGCAGCGAGCCTTCAGGTCGTCGATGAAAACCTTGGCGTCGCTGTTGCCGCGACCACCGATGTGCCACGCCACCACCAGCTTGCTGGTGACGTCGATCGCCACCCAAATCCAGAACACCCCTTGGCCCGGCGGCGCCCGCATCTTCCGCAGGAACAGCGTCCGCCCGCGAATAGCGACGTAGGCGTGCAATTCATCCGCTTCGACCAGCGTCGAGGGCAAGTCCCGCATCCTTTCGCCCAGGAACTCGATGGCGGTGTCGCCCGCCTCGGCCAACAGCTTCAGAATGGTCGTGCGGCTCGGTCTACCCGACGGCCCGGTATTGCCCTTCTTGGTCCGGTGCAGGCCGCGAATCGACATCCGCTCCATCATGTCCTGAAGGAGCGCCACCTGCTTGTCATGGTTCAGTCGGTTGACCATCGACAAGCGTATGCGTCGAGAGGGAAACACGGGTCAACCGTTCTCATTTCCATATTTCTAGAAATGTGGAACTATGTGTTCTCCCGAGCACAGCGTGTTCTTCCGCCGCTCCTGATAAAACAACCGATCGCCAAGGCGCTGTAACTAATTAGTTAATGCCGCCCATGTCATGGCAGGTGACATGATTACTGGCATCGGTGTCAAGATTGGCGACATAGAGTGTCAGTAATCCTGACCAGAAAACCGCAGGGGTGCGGTCGTATGTCGCACCAAACTTCATCAGTCGCGGACCTTATTCTCCTCGTGGGCGTAAAAATCTTTCGGATGAACCCCCAGCACTTCGGCTAGACGAGCCAGGACGGCGACCGTCGGGTTCCCCTCACCCCGTTCAATCCGGCCGATATGGCGCATGGCGATGCCGGCCTCGCCAGCCAACGTCTCCTGACTCAAGCCTCGGGCCTTACGCAGGCGCCGGACGTTCGCGCCCACGATCTTCTCCCATTCCATCTCCGGATGGTGTTAGCGCGACGGTAACCCTCACTAGGACATAGATGTCCTATCTCGTCTTGGTAGGTGGGTTTCTCGATGAACCAAAGAGCATTGATGGCCGTGGCGTTCGCGGCGGGCCTCGCAGGCTGCGCAACACCGACGACCGAATACCGGATGATCCCTACCGGCGACCATGGCGTGGGCGTTCGGTTCTCTCGTGGAAATGCGGCGATGGTCTCGCAGGGACCGTCGGGAGCCGTAATGCTCTTGCCCGTCCGCTACAACGCGACGAACAAGCTGTTCTTCGCACTAGCGGCGTTCAACACATCGGGACAGCCCATCAACCTGGGGACCGAGGATGTCCGCATCTACCTCGACGATGGGGCACCCGTGCGGTTGCAAGACTTCAACTACCTTCGCCAAGAGGCGAGGCATTCAGCCGAGCGGGCGATGGCGGCGGCATGGGTGAGTGCCGGGATCGAAGGCTATCTCGCCTATCGCGCCGCCGGCGATCATCCGCGCCGGACGGAGATCGCGTTCCGCCGGGCCTCCGGCGAATTCTATCTGTCGAGCGCCCTGATTGAGCGCGGCCTGCGGCAGGCGATGGCCGAGCGGGGCCGCACGGTGTTGCAGACCACCACCGTCGATCCCGGAGCCGCCACGGGCGGTTTCATCTTCGCCGATCAGCTTTCGATCCCAGAGGGGACGGTCCGGGCGATCCTGGTCGAAGTGAACTTCGGGGGCGCGCCTCACCAGTTCACCATCACCTTGGCGCCGTCAGGCACGTCGGTTGAAGTTCCGACCAACATCCCCGCCGTCGCTTCGCAAAGGATGCAGGCCATGCAGCGCACGCCGGAGACTTGGCACTGGACCGACGGACCTCCGCCAACCCCTTACGACGGTCTCGAAATTATCGAATGACCTTTGCTGCCAAGGTGCAGGCCAGTAGCAGCTTGATCAGTTCAACCCTAATTCTTGGATCACCGGACAGCGGATTTCCCGTCCGTCGCGACAATCGGCGACGGCTTGTTGCAAGACGGCTCGAAGGCGTCGCAGGTCGGCGATCTTTGCGTCGATGCTGGCGACCTGCTCCTGGGCCATGTCGCGCACCTCGCTGCAAGCCTGAACCTCCGGTTCGCTCAGCGCGATCAGCCGTCGAATGGCGTCGATGCCGAAGCCGAGTTCGCGGGACCGACGGATGAACTTTAAGCGCTGAGAATGACTTGGCGCATAGCTTCGATGGCCGCCCTCCGTCCGGGCTGGGGCTGGCATCAGCCCGATCCGCTCGTAGTAGCGCACCGTCTCCAAATTGACGCCGGCACCACGCGCCAGGCGTCCGATGGTCAAAACCTGACTGCGCATCCTCTTGATCCCGTAGTGGCTACGGGTTGTAGGCTGTATCAGAGATTGAGCAGGAGACACCATGATGACCGATCAGAACCGTCCTCGTATCCCAGAGGTCGCCGTCGGCGCGTCGGCGGCTGTCAGTGGAGTCGCCGCCGTTTTCGCTTGGGCGGCCTGCTGCGTCCTGCCGCTGGCTTTGTCGGTAGCCGGTGTCTCGTTCGCCGGCGCTGCGATCATCGCCGGCGCGCGGACTTGGTTGACGCTTCTTACCGCCGTGATCTTGGCGGCGGGTTGGTTGCTGCACTGGCGCCGTCTTCAGTTATGCAAGCGCAACGCCGCCTGTGCTCGCCCTTCGCCGCTGGCCTTTTGGTTGCTAGTCGTCGCCTCGTTCCTGGTGGCGCTGTCACTAGCTTGGGAGCCCTACATCGAACCGTGGGCCATGCCCCAATTGGCGGCGATGCGATGACATCTATCCTGCTGGAATCGACGCTGACCTGCCCACAATGTGGTCATATGGCGACTGAGATGATGCCGACCGACGCCTGCATCTGGTTCTACGATTGCCTCGGCTGCGGCACCAAACTGCGACCCGAGCCCGGTGACTGCTGCGTGTTCTGCTCCTACGCCGATGTGCCGTGCCCGCCGATCCAGGTGGATGGCAAGGGTTGCTGCGGCTAGTGTCCGCTACAAGCCGCTTCGATCTGGAGATCGCCGTGACCGACCATGCTACGCCCAATCTGCCGTCGCGGGATTTCGAGACGACATCGCGGTTCTATTCTCAATTCGGCTTCGAACAGGGGTGGCGCGACGATGGCTGGATGATCATGAAGCGGGGCGAACTGACGCTGGAGTTCTTCCCTCACCCGGAAGTTGACCCGCTGACGAGTTGCTTCAGTTGCTGCCTGCGCCTCGACGACCTTGATGCCTTCTATGCCATCTGCAAAGCGACGGGACTGCCCGAGACGTGCATGGGCCAACCACGCCTGCACGCACCTAAGACCGAGGAGTCGGGATTGCGGATAGGTGCCCTGGTAGACCCGGACGGGACCTTGATTAGACTGATCCAGAACTAAGATCACGTCGGACTGGAAAGTCACCGGGGGCTTAAGACTCACCTTGCAATCCTCCGACTTTTCGAGGATTGTCGAAGAATGGATAACGAACTCGCCGTCAGATGCTTTTCCGCGCTTGGGCACCCTCGGCGGCTTGATGTCCTTCGGCTGCTTATCAAGAACGCTCCCGACGGACTGAAAGCCGGCGAGATCGCCGATAAGTTCGGCCAGCCCGCTAGCACGATGTCATCCCACCTTCGGATACTCACCGAGGCCGGTCTGGTGTCGTTCGAGCGAAAAGGCCGCGAGATTTACTTCAGGCCGAATATCGACCGTGTTCGGGGTTTGATTCTGTTCCTCGTCGCCGACTGTTGCGGTGGTCAGGCCGACAAGTGCGAGCCGCTGCTGGCCGAACTCCTGCCCTGCTGCCCCTGAAGGTCGCCATGGACATCGTCATCTATCACAACCCCGCCTGCGGGACGTCTCGCAACACCCTTGCCCTCATCCGCCATGCCGGAATCGAGCCGCACGTCATCGAGTATCTGAAGACGCCGCCGGTCCGCGAGTTGGTGCGCCAACTGATCGCTCGGATGGGGATCGCCGTGCGCGAGGTGCTGCGGGAGAAGGGCACGCCCTACGCGGAACTCGGTCTCGGCGACCCAGCGTTGACCGACGACGACCTGCTCGACGCGATCGAAGTCCACCCGATCCTGTTGAACCGGCCAATTGTCGTCGCCCCTTCGGGGGTAAAACTGTGTCGGCCGTCTGAAGCAGTCCTCGACTTGCTCCCCACGGAAGGACTGAAGCCCTTCGTCAAGGAGGACGGCGAAGTCGTCATCGACGAGTCCGGGCACAGGGTGCGCCGATGATCGACACCCCCGTGACCTACGACAACGCGCCACGCCGGCTCTCCTTCCTCGACCGCTGGCTCACCCTGTGGATTTTCGTCGCCATGGCGCTGGGCGTGCTTCTGGGCACGGCGGTTCCCGGCCTGCCTGCGTGGCTGGACAGCTTATCGGTTGGATCGACCAACATCCCCATCGCCATCGGGCTGATCCTGATGATGTATCCGCCCTTGGCGAAGGTGAAATACGAGGAACTGCCGCGCGTCTTCGCTGACAAGCGGGTGCTGGCGCTGTCGCTGTTCCAAAACTGGGTTCTCGGCCCGGTGCTGATGTTCGTGTTGGCGGTGATCTTCCTGCGCGACCAGCCGGAATACATGACCGGGGTGATCCTGATCGGTCTGGCTCGCTGCATCGCCATGGTGCTGGTCTGGAACCAACTGGCGCGTGGCGACAACCAGTATGTCGCCGGGCTTGTGGCCTTCAACTCGGTCTTCCAGATCGTCTTCTTCAGCGCCTACGCGTGGTTCTTCCTGTCGTTCCTGCCGCCGCTGCTCGGCTTGGAAGGCAGCGTCGTGGATGTCAGCTTCTGGACCATTGCCGGCGCCGTCCTGATCTACTTGGGGCTGCCGTTCCTCGGCGGTTTTCTGACCCGCCGCACCCTCATCGGGCGCAAAGGCGCCGACTGGTATGAGCGTCGTTTCCTGCCGCGCATCGGGCCAATCACCCTGATCGCGCTGCTGTTCACCATTGTCGCCATGTTCAGCCTGAAAGGCGGGGATGTCGTCGCCCTGCCTTTCGACGCCCTGCGCATCGCCATTCCGCTGACGATCTACTTCCTCGTGATGTTCGTGATCAGCTTCCTGATGGGCCGCTTGATAGAGGCGGACTACCCGCGCACGACGGCGCTGGCCTTCACCGCCGCCTCGAACAACTTCGAACTCGCCATCGCCGTGGCGATCGCCGCCTTCGGCTTGGCCTCTCCCGTGGCCTTCGCCGCCGTCATCGGACCGCTGGTCGAGGTGCCGGTGCTGATCCTGCTGGTCTCGGTCGCCCTATGGCTGGGCCGGCGGTTCTTCCCGGCGACCGCCCCCGGCAAGGATGTCTGTTGATGAGTCGTTTGCGCACCCTACCGGAGCCGGACTACCTGCCCGCGCTGGACCCCGCCTACCTGTCGCTCACGCCGGCCGTCGGCCTCGGCCCGAACGACCACCCGCCCCGCATCCTGCTGCTCTACGGCTCCTTGCGTCAGCGGTCCTTCTCCCGCCTCTGCGTCGAGGAGGCGGCCCGCCTGCTGCGCCTGATGGGCTGCGAGACCCGCATCTTCGATCCGTCCGACCTGCCACTGCCCGGCTCCCCCGGCGACGATGAGCACCCAGCAGTGAAGGAACTGCGCGAGCACGCCTTCTGGTCCGAGGGGATGGTCTGGTGCAGCCCCGAGCGCCACGGGCAGGTGTCTGGCCTGATGAAACTTCAGATCGACCACTTGCCGCTAAGCATTGGTGGCGTGCGGCCGACCCAGGGGCGCACCCTGGCCGTGATGCAGGTCTCCGGCGGCTCGCAGAGTTTCAACGCGGTGAATACCCTGCGCCTGCTCGGCCGCTGGATGCGCATGATCACCATCCCGAACCAATCGAGTGTCGCCAAGGCGTTCCAAGAATTCGATGAGGCGGACCGGATGAAGCCGTCCGGCTACTACGACCGCATCGTCGATGTGATGGAAGAACTTGTGCGCTTCACCGTTCTCACCCGGCCACACGCCGGCGCGCTGGTCGATCGGTATTCCGAGCGCAAGGCCGCCAATCGGCCGCTCGATAGTGCAAATGACCTGTCAGCGGTCGCGATCCGACACGGCTGACTCTCGTCAGGACTCGTTGCGGCGACGCGCCCGCGCCTGGGCGAGTTCTTCGACGACGGCGGCGATCTTCTCGCGAGAGGGCGGGGGCCGGCGATTCTTTCGGCGCAGGTCAGGGTCCACGACCTCCTCGGGATCGACATAGGGCGTCCCGTCGGGGTTCACCCCGCCGACCAGCTTGTCCAGTTCGCGAGCCAGCGCCGCGCGCTCCGCCTCGTTCATCCTGCCTTCTCCGGCAACCAATGCGACCATATCAAGCGGTCTCCACTTCATCAATCACGACACAGTCGCGCCTCTATTTCCCGCGAACGAGTCCACGGGCTTAGAAAGCGAGTTTTCGTTCTGCCGGAACGCTATACAGATCGTTAACGCGGAGTCCATCCTAATTATTGGCGATGAGAATTGCGCTACGCTATCATGCTAACGACTTCGCCGCTCATAGACATGACTAGATTTTGGCTCCAGCTAATTAACAACTGTCAAAGTAGACTCGGCGTAACTGCGATTCTCCCCAGAAATTACCGATTCACTACGTCAGTGAACTACTGAATGGCAGGCCCGCCGCAACAGCGCCTGCACAGCGCCCTCGAACGTCGGCGAGCAAACGCACTCGCGCCCGTCTATGGCGCCGATGAACTGCGAGGCGCCGTTCACCCAGCGGCGCCGCACCGCCAGCCCCGCCATCGGCGCGGTCACCACATCCACCCTGTATCGCATTGGCACAATCCCTTCGGTTTAGGTCGAAGGTCGTGTCGCGGGCTAGGACGCCCCTCAATGCCTCATTTCAAACTGTGCCAGTGCCCTCAGTTGATCCGGGCGCGCCGGATGGCGGTCGAGGACTGGGGGTTCAGCGGCGCGGTCAGATAGGTCCAGCAGGGCGCGGGCTGGTCGGCCAGCAGCCGCGCCCGGTCGGCCGGCAGCCGGGCCGAGGCGAAACGCGCCGCCGCCGGGGCCGTGCGGCTGTCCAGCAGCGATCCGGGCCGCGCCACCACCGCCACCGGCATCAGCCGCATGATGTCGGTCCAGCCGCGCCAGCGGTGGAAGCCCGCCAGATTGTCCGACCCCATCAGCCACACGAACCGCACCCCCGGATAGCGATCGACCAGGGCGCGCAGGGTGTCGACGGTCCACCAGACGCCCAGGCGGCTTTCGATGTCGGACACCACCATGCCCGGCCCGTGCGCCACGGCCTGGGCCGAGGCCATGCGGTCGGCCAGCGACGCCGTCTCGCGCGCGTCCTTCAGCGGATTCTGGGGGGAAACCAGCCAGACCACCCGGTCCAGGTCCAGCCGCTGCATGGCCGTTTCGGCCACATGGCGGTGTCCGTCATGCGCGGGATTGAACGAGCCGCCGAACAGGCCGACCCGCATCCCCGGCGTCAGGCCCAGCCGGTCGCGCGTCCCGCCGGGGCGGGGGCCGAAGCGCCTGGGCGCGGGACCGGCGTGGAAGAAGGACAAGGGGACGACGGCTCGCGCGGACTTATGCTCAAGTCGGACCTATCATGCGTCGTGCGGGTAAACTAGGGCGTCCAGCCGCCGGGCGTCTCGACCGGGGTTTCGTCCTCAAGCGGAGCGGTTTCGCCGCGCGTGCGCCGCACCTCGGCCCAGGCGGCGCGCAGCAGTTCGGTCACCCCTTCGCCCGACACGCCCGACACCAGCAGCGGCGCCCGGCCGCAGGCGGCCTGAAGCGCCTCGGCCTTCTCCTGGCGCGCCTCGGGCGTCAGGGCGTCGATCTTGTTCAGGGCCACGATCTCGGTCTTGTCGGCCAGGCCCGCGCCATAGGCCTCCAGCTCGCCGCGAATGATGGCGTAGGCGCCGGCGACGTCCTCCTGGGTTCCGTCGACCAGATGGATCAGGCTGGCGGACCGCTCGACATGGCCCAGGAAGCGGGTGCCCAGGCCCGCGCCCTCGCTGGCGCCCTCGATCAGGCCGGGGATGTCGGCGATGACGAACCGTTCCGACGGCGACAGGTCCACCACCCCCAGGTTCGGCGCCAGGGTGGTGAAGGGATAGTCGGCGATCTTGGGCCGCGCGGCGCTGACCGCCGCCAGGAAGGTGGACTTGCCGGCGTTCGGCAGGCCCGCCAAGCCGATGTCGGCGATCAGTTTCAGCCGCAGCCAGATCCAGCGTTCCTGGCCTTCCTGGCCCGGATTGGCGTGGCGCGGGGCCTGGTTGATCGGCCCCTTGAACCGGTCGTTGCCCCAGCCGCCGTTGCCGCCGCTGAGCAGGCGCTCGACCTTGCCGGGCGCGTCCATGTCCAGAAGGACGGTTTCCTTGTCCTCGTCCAGCACCTGGGTGCCGACCGGCACCTTCAGCACCACGTCCTCGCCCTTGGCCCCGTGCATGTTGCGGCCGGCGCCGTGGTGGCCCGTTCCGGCCTTGAAATGCTGCTGATAGCGATAGTCGATCAGGGTGTTCAGCCCCTCGACCGCCTCGATCCAGACATCGCCGCCGCGACCGCCGTCGCCGCCGTCGGGGCCGCCGTTGGGAATGAATTTCTCGCGCCGGAACGACACGGCGCCCCCGCCGCCATTGCCCGAGCGGATGTAGATCTTGGCCTGGTCCAGGAATTTCATCGCCGGCTTATGGCCCAGGATGACGGCGATTTACAGGCTGTCGCGTCGGCAGGGTCAGCGCACGGCGCCGGATTCGCCCACGCGCATCACCGCTTCGGTCGCGGCGGCGCAGCCCTGCAGCGTCTCGTCGCCGATCTTGACCCGCGCCGTCAGGGGGAAGACGCGGTCGCTCATGCCGTCCGAACATTCGGTGGCCATCAGCGAAATCTCCAGCGCATGGCCCTGGGCCGTGCGGGCGGTCCAGGTGGCGACGGTACCGGTCATGACCGGGCCGGCGTTGGGCGCGGTCTGTTCGGGCCGGTCGACGCCGGAATAGCGCAGGGTCTGGCCCGCGATGTCGACGCTCCAGAACGGCTCGGTCCCCAGCACGCGCAAGGGCTGGGTCAGATCGACCCCATCCAGCACGGCCGGCTGGGCCGGCGGCTCGGCCGGCGCCGGGGCCGTGGGCTGACCTTCAGAACAGGCGGCGAGGCTCAGCAGCAGCAGGCAGGGCAGGACGGCGGCGCGCATGGACCAGGCTCCTTGAAAAAACTCGCGATCATGGAACGGGTCGGCGGCGGCGGGGTCAAGGGGCGTCGCACGACCCGGCGCCGAAACGACCGGATTGCGCTAGTTTGGCCCCATGGCGATTCGGCCCTGCCCCAGCGTGTATGAATTCTTCGCCGGCGGCGGCCTGGCGGGGCTGGGGCTGGCCCCGGACAGCGACGGGCCGGGGTTCCGCACCGTCTTCGCCAACGACCTGGACCCGGCCAAGGCGCGGGCCTTTGCCGCCAACCACCCCGATGTCCCCTTGCGGGTCGGCGATGTCGGCTCCCTGACGCCCGACGACCTGCCGGGGCGGCCCGATCTGTGCTGGGCCTCGTCGCCGTGCCAGGACTTGAGCCTGGCGGGCGCGCGCGGCGGGCTGACAGCGCGTCGTTCGGGCGCCTTCTGGGGCTTCTGGCGGTTGATGCAGGGGCTGGACGCCCAGGGGCGCGGGCCGCGTCTGGTGGTGATCGAGAATGTCGTCGGCCTGCTGACCTCGGGCGGCGGGGCCGATTTCGCGGCGGTGTGCGGGGCCATGGTCGCGGCCGGCTATCGCGTCGGGGCGCTGGAGATGGACGCCGCCCACTGGCTACCCCAGTCGCGGCCGCGCCTGTTCATCGTCGGCCTGCGGGACGGATCGGCGCCGACGTCCTCGGGACCGGACGGGCCGTTCCACTCCCCGCGCCTGATCGCGGCCCAGGCGGGACTGCCCCCGGCGGTGCGCGAGGCCTGGGCCTGGTGGCGCCTGCCGCCGCCGCCGCGCCGGAACCTGGACCTGGCGGCGGTGCTGGAACCAGACGAGGCGGTGGACTGGCTGTCGCCCGACCAGACGCGCGATCTTCTGGCCCTTATGGCGCCGCTGCACCGGGCGCGGCTGGACGCGGCCCTGGCGTCGGGCGACCGCGCCGTCGCCGCCGGCTTCCGCCGGGTGCGCACCGAACAGGGACGCAAGGTTCAGCGGCTGGAGCTGCGGTTCGACGGCCTGGCCGGATGCCTGCGCACCCCTTCGGGCGGGTCGTCGCGGCAGTATGTGATCGTGGGCCAGGACGGCCGGGCGCGGGCGCGGCGGCTGATGGGGCGCGAGTGTGCGCGGCTGATGGGTGTTCCCGACGACTATCGCCTGCCGGGGTCACAAAGCGCGGCGCTGAAGCTGATGGGCGACGCCGTGGCCGTGCCGGTGGTGCGGGCCCTGATGCAGCGGCTGCTGGCCCCGGCGCTGGACGCCTAGTCGCGCCTGCCCAGGCTGTCGTCCGCCCGGTCGTCCCAGCCTTCGCGGCTGGACCGGAAGGCCAGGCTCATCAGCAGCCAGGCCAGGCCGCCGGTTCCGAACAGGCCCAGGCCCAGCGCGATCCAGCCGTGGATCGACACCTGGGCGCCGTCCAGCAGCTCGGTCCAGATCCAGTAAAGCGCCAGGGTCGCGCCCACAGCCGCCAGCGCCGTCACCAACACCGCCAGCAGGAAACGAACGGCGGGGTTCCGCATGGGCGTCAGGTGCCGCTCAGGCCGCGACCCGGCGTCCGTCCATCAGCATGGACAGGATGCGGCCCAGAACGCCGGGCAGTTCGGCGCGGGTGGTCACACGGTCGACCATGCCCTTTTCCTGAAGATATTCGGCGCGCTGGAACCCCGGCGGCAGCTTCTCGCGGATGGTCGCCTCGATCACCCGCGGCCCGGCGAAACCGATCAGGGCGCCCGGCTCGGCCAAGTGCACATCGCCCAGCATGGCGTAGCTGGCGGTCACCCCGCCCGTAGTCGGGTCGGTCAGCACCACCACATAGGGCAGTCTGGCGGCCTTCAGCTCCTGGATGGCCAGGGTGGTGCGCGCCATCTGCATCAGCGACAGGGCGCCTTCCTGCATCCGCGCCCCGCCGGCGGCGGTGAAACAGACCAGCGGCAGGTCGCGGGCCACGGCCTCGCGCGCGGCGGCGATGAAGGCTTCGCCCGCCGCCATGCCCAGCGAACCGCCCATGAAAGCGAAGTTCTGGACGATCGCCACCGCCTCTGTCCCGTCGATGGCGCCGACGCCGATGGACATGACGTCCCGCGCGTTCTGGGCCTTGCGGGCGGCGGCCAGGCGATCCTTGTAGGGCTTGCCGTCCGAGAATTTCAGCGGGTCTTCGGCCACCTCGGGCGTGTCGATCGCCTCATAGTCGCCGTCGTCGAAGGTGAAGCGCAGCCGGTCGCGCGCGCCGATGCGCATGTGGCGGCCCGACGGCGTGACCCAGAGGGACGTCTCCAGGTCCGACCGGTACAGCATCTCGCCGGTATCGGGGTCCTTGACCCACAGATTGTCGGGCGTGTCGCGGCGGCTGACGATCTTGCGCACGCCGGGGGCGAAGCGGCTGAGCCAGCCTCCGCGCGGGCGTTCGGGGGACTTGTTCTTGTCGACCATGGCGGCGCTTTAGACCTTTTCTGTCGCGCGCGCACCCCGCACGGCGTCCGCAAGCGACCTGACGCGATCCAGAACGCGCGAGACCGGGTCGGCGTTCTGGTCCAGGGCGGCGGCGACTTCATCCACCAGCACCGAACCGGCCACCACGGCGTCGGCGACGCGGGCGATTTGGGCCGCGCGCTCGGGCGTTTTCACCCCGAAACCGACCGCCACCGGCAGGTTGGCCGCGGCGCGCACCCGTTGCACGGCCGGGGCCACGGCGCCGGCGTCGGCCTCCTTCGTTCCTGTCACCCCGGCGACCGAGACATAATAGACGAAGCCCGAGGTGCGGGCCGCCACGACCTTCAGCCGGTCGTCGTCGGTCGTCGGCGCGGCCAGGCGGATCAGCGACACCCCCGCCGCATCCAGGGCGTCAGTCAGGGGATCGGCCTCTTCCGGGGGGCAGTCGACCACGATCACCCCGTCCACACCCGCCGCCGCCGCGTCGCGGGCGAAGGCGTCATGGCCATAGGTCTCGATGGGGTTCAGATAGCCCATCAGGATCAGCGGCGTGTCGGCGTCTCCCGCCCGGAAATCCCGCGCCAGGTCCAGCGTCCCCTTCAGCGTCAGTCCCGCCTTCAGCCCGCGCAGGGCCGCGCGCTGGATCGGCGGCCCCTCGGCCATCGGATCGCTGAACGGAAAGCCCAGTTCGATGATGTCGGCGCCCGAGCCGGGCAGGCCGCGCAGGATGGCCAGGGCCTGATCGCGCGTGGGATCGCCCGCCATGACATAGGCGACGAAGCCGGCGCGGCCCTCGGCTTTCAAGGCCGCGAACCGGGCGTCGATGCGGGCGGTGGTCACGGCGCGCTTACTGGGCCGGCGCGGCGGCGGGACGCGGCGCGCAGATATTGCCCGGAATGGTGGCGAATCCCAGGAAGGCGGCCGATTCCGGCACCGCCGGTTTGGACGTGTCGTAAAAGGCGATCATCTGAACGGCGTCGCACTGGTTCTCGCCCGTGCGCTTGATCAGCACCACGCGATTGTTGTCGCCGTCCACGGCCGACCAGCCCAGACCCGCCAGCGTCGTGATGTAGCTTTCCGCCAGGGCCTCCATCTGGCCCAGAGGCGCGGTGACGCAGAAGGCCCGACCCGCCAGATTGTGCAGATTGCCGCAATCCGGCGCCGCCGTGGCGCCGTTCAGGACGGGCGAGTCGTTCCACGGGCCGCCCTGCGGTTGCTGGGGCTGGGCCTGCTGGGGCTGGGCCACATCCTGGGCCACGGCCGTTCCGGCCAGAAGGGCGGCCGAGGCCGCGATCAGAAGGGTTCGGGTGTTCACAGTTCCACTCCCAGATGTTTCGCCACGGCGAAGATGTCCTTGTCGCCCCGCCCGCACATGTTCAGCACCACATCGCCGCCCTTGCCCACCTCGCGGGCGATGTCGCCGACCCGGGCCAGGGCGTGCGATGGCTCCAGGGCGGGGATAATCCCTTCCAGCTTCGAGCACAGCTGAAAGGCCTCCAGAGCCTCGGCGTCGGTGGCGGCGCGATATTCGGCCCGGCCGATGTCTTTCAGCCAGGCGTGTTCCGGCCCGATGCCCGGATAGTCCAGCCCGGCGGAAATCGAATGGCCTTCCAGGATCTGGCCGTCGTCGTCCTGAAGCAGATAGGTGCGGTTGCCGTGCAGCACGCCCGGGCGGCCGCCCTGAATGGACGCCGCGTGATCCGGCCCGTCCAGGCCGCGCCCGGCCGCCTCGACCCCGATCAGCCGCACTCCGGCGTCGCCGATGAAGGGGTGGAACAGGCCGATGGCGTTCGATCCGCCGCCGATGGCCGCCACACAGGCGTCGGGCAGTTTCTCGCGCCGCGCCAGCATGGAGGCCCGCGCCTCGCGCCCGATCACCGCCTGGAAATCACGCACCATGGCCGGATAAGGATGCGGCCCGGCCGCCGTGCCGATCAGATAATAGGTGTCGGCCACGTTCGAGACCCAGTCGCGCATGGCCTCGTTCATCGCGTCCTTCAGCGTCGCCCGGCCGCTGGTCACCGGCACGACTTCGGCGCCCAGCAGCTTCATGCGAAAGACGTTGGGTTGCTGCCGATCTACGTCCGTCGCGCCCATATAGACGACGCAGGGCAGGCCGAACCGGGCGCAGACGGTGGCGGTGGCTACCCCATGCTGGCCGGCGCCGGTCTCGGCGATGATGCGGGTCTTGCCCATGCGCATGGCCAGAAGGATCTGGCCCATGCAGTTGTTCACCTTGTGCGCACCGGTGTGGTTCAGCTCGTCGCGCTTGAACCAGATGTCGGCCCCGCCGTGGTGTTCGGTCAGGCGCTCGGCCAGATAAAGCGGGCTGGGCCGGCCGACATAGTCGGTCAGGAAGCCGTCCAGTTCGGCCTGGAAGCTCGGGTCCGCCTTGGCCGCCGCATAGGCCGCGTCCAGCTCGTGGATCAGCGGCATCAGGGTCTCGGCCACGAACCGCCCGCCATAGGGGCCGAAACGGCCCTGGTCGTCGGGCCAGGCATAGGGGGTGTTGGGAAGGGCGGCGGTCACGGGCACAGCTTTCACGCGATCAGGCGTCGGAATTACGGCCGCCGCACGGCCTGCAGAAAGGCGACGATCCGAGCGGCGTCCTTAACACCGGGCGCGCTTTCCACGCCAGAGGACACATCCAGCAGGGGCGCCCCGGTGATCCGCATGGCCTCGGCCGCATTCTCGGGCGTCAGGCCGCCGGCCAGGAACCAGGGGCGCGCGAACCGCCGCCCGGCCATCAGCGACCAATCGAAGACGGCGCCGACCCCGCCGGGCAGGACCGAGCCTTTCGGCGGCCGCGCGTCGAACAGCAGATGATCGGCCGCCGTCTCCCAATCGCCCACGGCCGCGAAATCGTCTGGCCCCGACACCGGCAGAGCCTTGATGACCCCCGCCCCCGTCAGGCGCCGCACGGCCTCGGCCCGAGCCGGCGTCTCCTGCCCATGCAGCTGGATCAGATCAGGCCGCACCCTGAGGCCGATCTCCGCCAGCAGGGCGTCGTCGGCGTCGACCGTCACCACCACCACCTTCGCCCGGCTCCGCGCCCGATCCGCCAGCGCCGTCATGGCGTCCAGCGACAGATGCCGCGGGCTTTTCGGGAAGGACACCAGACCGACATAGGCGGCCCCGTCGTCCAGGGCGACGTCCAGGGTTTCGGGCGTGCTCAGCCCGCAGATTTTCGCCTGAACGGTCATGGGTCGCTGGTGCGCCCGGCGTCCGATGGGGTCAAGCCCGATACAGGTCCGCATCCGGGTCGGGTCGTCCACGGATGGTGGCCGACACCACCTGGCTGGCGATGACCGAATAGGTGATGCCGTTGCCGCCGAAGCCCATGACGGCGTGCACCCGGTCCTGCATCCCCTCGATCGGCCCGATCTGGGGCAGGCCGGTGGCGCTTTCGCCGAACGCCCCGGCCCAGGCGTAGTCGACCTCGAACTCCACCGTCGGCAGCAGGGTCTTCAGCTTCCTCTGCAGCGTCCGGCATTTGACCTTCAGCCGCTCGGGGCTGGCGTGCAGGGTCGGCGACGGCTCGTCCTCGCCGCCGACGATCAGGCGGCCATCGCGCGCCATGCGCAGATACAGATACGGATCCGACGCCTCCCAGACCAGGGTCTCGCGCAGCCAGGCGGGACAGCGCTGGCGCGGCCGGGACGCCATGGCCCAGGTCGAGACCACCTTGGCGCCCGGCGTCGGCACGCCCTTGGGAAACTCATAGCCGCAGCAGAAGACGACCTGTTTGGCCCGCACCGGATGACCGGCGTCGGTGACCAGGGTGACGCCCTCGGGGTCGGGCAGGGTTTCCAGCACCTCGACCGGCGAATGGATCAGGGCCCCATCCGCCGCCGCGCGCCGCAACAGGCCCGCCGCCAGCCGCGCCGGATCGGCCACGGCCGAGCCGGGCGACACAATGGCCCCGGTCCGTTCCAGCCCGAACCGGTCGCGCAGGGCGGCTGCGCTCAGGTAATCGCCCTCCAGCCCCGCCGCGCGCCGCGCCTCCGCCTCGGCCTCCAGCGCCCGATGGCCATGGGCGTTTCCGGCCAGATACAGGGACTGGCGATCCTTCAGGCCGCAGACGATTCGGTCGCGTTCGACGATAGTCTTCAGGGCCTGCACCGCCGCGAACGACCGGCGATAGGCCCGCGCCGCGTCCCGGCCGCCGATCCGTTTGGCCAGTTCGGTCAGCGGCAGGTCGATCTCCCATTGCAGCAGGGCGGTCGAGGCGATGGTCGATCCCATCAGCGGCGGGCGGCGGTCCAGAACGACCACCGAATGATCGCGGCTCAGTTCCCGCGCCATGAAGGCGCCGCTGATGCCTGCCCCCACAATAGCCACATCGACCGCCACCGGCGCCGTCAGGGGCTTGATCGGCACGCCCAGGCCCGGACCGTCGGCCCACAGCGAACGTCCCGTCCGCAAATCGCGTTTGCGCGTGGCGCCCTTGTCCATGACCGCATCTCCCAAGCGCAGCCATAAGCCCCCTGACGCCCGCCGGTTCCGTCAGGCGAAGATGGCTTCGCGCTCCTGGGTCGTAGCCAGCCGCCACTGGCCGGGCGCCAGGTCGGGCGGCAGGGCCAGGCCGCCGATGCTTTCGCGGTGCAGGGCCTCCACGTGATTGCCGGCGGCGGCGAACATGCGGCGCACCTGGTGATAGCGGCCCTCGCCCACCGTCAGCCGCGCTTCGGTCGGCGAAACGACCTCCAGCACGGCGGGCGCCAGGGGCTTGTCCTCACCCTCCAGCATCATCTGGCCCGAGGCGAACAGGGCGGCTTCCGTCCCCGCCAGCGGCCGGGCCAGGCTGGCGCGATAGGTCTTGGTCACATGGCGTTTGGGGCTGATGACCCGGTGCAGCAGATCGCCGTCATCGGTCAGCAGCAGCAGGCCGGTGGTCTGTTTGTCCAGCCGTCCGATGGTCGATATGGCCGGATCGCGCCGCCGCCAGCGGTCGGGCAGGACGTCATAGACCAGCGCCCCGTCCTCCTTGTGCGAACAGGTCATGCCCAGAGGCTTGTTCAGGATCAGCAGCATCCCTTGCGGCGGATCGACCGGCCGGCCGTCGATGGTCATCCGCGCGGGCAGATCTGGCGTCACGGCGATGCGGGCGGCGGCGTCGGTGATGTCGGCGCCGTCCAGTTCGACGCCGCCGGCCTTGGCCAGCCGGGCGATCTCCTGGCGCGAGCCGTAACCGAGGGAGGACAGCAATTTATCGAGGCGGGCGGTCGGCGTCTTCACCGCGTCGCCTCCAGCACCTTGTAACCGCCGGTGTCGGCGACGGGCTTCATGCGTTTGAAGACGGCGTTGATCTCGTTCTCATAGGGCAGGTGGCGGTTGGCCACGACCCACAGGACGCCGCCGGGCTTCAACATCCCGGCCGCCTTGCGGACAAAGGCCTGGCCCAGGCGCCGGTCCTCGGCCCCGCCGTCGTGGAAGGGCGGGTTGGCCACGACGAAGTCCAGGTCCGCGTCTTCACTCAGCAGCCGGACATCGGCCCAGTCGAAGACGGCGCGGGCGTCCTCGATATTGCGCCGGGCCGCCTCGATCGCCCGCCGGTCCAGATCGACCAGCCGCAGGGCAGTCACCTGGGGCGAGGTCAGCACGGCGCGCGACAGGGCGCCCCAGCCGCAACCCAGGTCGGCGCCCGCCCCCGAAAGCGGGGGCAGGTGCTGCAACAGCAGGGCGCTGCCCGGATCGATCCGGTCCCAGGCGAAGACGCCCGGCTGGGTCCAGGCGTCCAGGGTCTCCAGCCGACGCGGCCCGCCCGCCGCCAGGGCCTCGTCCAGCCCCCGAACCGTCTCCGGCCGAACGGCGATGGCGCGGCGGTGGTGGGCCTTGGCGGTTTCCTCGAAGGTCAGGCCGAAGTCCTGAAGCTCCTTCTTCAGCCGCGAGCCGCTCTTGTCCTTGGGCGCCATGACGTCCAGCCGCCCGCCCGGCGCAAGGGCGCGCAGGGCCAGAGCCAGCACATGGCGCCGTTCGATCACCCCTGGCGGGGCGTAGATCATGGCGCTGTCGATCGAGCCGGGCGCCAGATCCTCCAGCGCCGCCGAGCCGGGGATCAGGGGCGAGGTCTGGACGGCGTCGGCCGGCGGATCGAACACCGCCGGCGGCCGGCCGTACAGGATGGCGCTCACGGCCGGGTCAGGCCCGTTCGACGCACAGGGCCACGCCCATGCCGCCGCCGATGCACAGGGTGGCCAGGCCCTTCTTCGCGTCCGACCGCTTCATCTCGTGCAGCAGGGTGGTCAGGATGCGCGCGCCCGAGGCGCCGATGGGATGGCCGATGGCGATGGCGCCGCCGTTGACGTTCACCTTGTCCGCCTCCAGCCCCAGTTCGCGCAGCACGCACAGGCTCTGGGCCGCGAAGGCCTCGTTCGACTCCACACGGTCCAGGTCGGCGACGGTCCAGCCGGCCTTGTCCAGCGCCTTCTTGGATGCCGGGATCGGCCCGGTGCCCATCACAGCGGGATCGACGCCCGCCGTGGCCCAGGAGACGATCCGCGCCAGAGGTTCCAGCCCCCGCGCCTTGGCTTCGTCCGCGCTCATCAGCACCAGGGCGGCGGCCCCGTCGTTCAGGCCGGACGCATTGGCCGCCGTGACCGTGCCGTCCTTGGTGAAGGCGGGGCGCAGCTTCTCCATGGCCTCCAGGGTGGCGCCGTGGCGGATGTATTCGTCCTGATCGACCACGACGTCGCCCTTTCGGGTGGTGATCGTCACCGGGGCGATCTCTTCGGCGAACCGGCCGGCCTTCTGGGCCGCCTCGGCCTTGTTCTGGCTGGCGACGGCGAAGGCGTCCTGGTCGGCGCGGCTGATGGCCTTCTGCTCGGCGATGTTCTCGGCCGTCTGGCCCATGTGATAGCCGTTGAAGGCGTCCCACAGGCCGTCCTTGATCATGGTGTCGACCAGCGCCGCATCGCCCATCTTCTGGCCTTCGCGCAGGCGGGTGGCGTGGGGCGCCTGGCTCATGCTCTCCTGGCCGCCGGCGACGACGATCCTGGCGTCGCTCAGGGCGATCTGCTGATAGGCGATGGCCACGGCGCGCAGGCCCGAGCCGCAGATCTGGTTGAGGCTCCAGGCCGGGGTTTCGACCGGCAGGCCGGCCTTGATCGAGGCCTGACGCGCCGGCCCCTGACCGGTCGCGGCCTGCAGCACATGGCCCAGGATGACCTCGTCCACCTCGGTCGGGCGCACGCCGGCGCGCTCGACGGCGGCCTTGATCGCCACGGCCCCCAGATCGGCGGCCGAAAGGCCCGACAGGGCGCCCAGGAACGAACCGACCGGCGTGCGGGCGGCGGAAACGATGACGACGTCGGTCATAATACTGAAACTCCGGGGAAGGAACGGCCGCCTGAGTAGCCCCCCCGCCCCCGCGCCGCAAATCACGCCCGCTCGCCCGCGGCCCCGACTGTGGCCTGAACGCCGCACCTGACGCTGAACAACGCCGTCCGACCCCGATGTTCAGGCGATGGTCATCCAGCTTGCCCATTGTTTACGGGAACGATCACGCCGGTTCAGGTTTTGGAGAAGCCATGCTGAACGCGTTGAAAGCCCTGTCCGCCCGCGTCTGCGTCGCCGACGCCCTGGACATGATCGAACACTACGCCTCGCGGGCCGAGCGTCAGGCGGACCTGTGGGTGCATCTGATCGGCCTGATCCTGGCCGGCGTCGGCGGCATCGTGCTGGCGACCCTGGCGGCGGTCTATGCCGGGGTGGGCGAGGCGGTGGCCACGGCCATCTACGCCCTGTGTCTGATCGCCATGCTGACGGCCTCGACCGTCTATAATCTTACCCGGCCGTGCGCGGCGCGGCCGGTGCTGCGGCGGCTGGACGAGGCGGCCATCTTCCTGATGATCGCCGGCAGCTACACCCCCTTCACGACCCAGCGGTTCGAGGGCTGGTGGTCGATCGGTTTCACGGTGCTGGTCTGGAGCATCGCCCTGGCGGGGGTGGCGGCCAAGATGGTGGCCCCGCGCCTGTCGGACGGGTTCTGGAGCGCGGTCTATGCGGTGTTCGGCTGGCTGGCGGTGCTGGCGCTGAAGCCGATGCTGGACACGGTGCATCCCATCGCCCTGGGCCTGCTGGTGGCCGGGGGGCTGATCTACACCGCCGGTGTGTTCGTCTTCATCAGCCCCAAGGTGAAATTCCGCCGCGCCATCTGGCACGGGTTCGTGGTGGCCGGGGCGGGCGCCCACTGGGCCGCCGTGCTGGTGGGGGTGGTTCTGGCGCCGTCCGTGGTCTGACATCACCGCTGGCGCAATCTGGCGCAGTGCGGGATAAGGACGCGACGGCAACAGCAAGGCGTGCGGCGTGGCTGAGAAGAAAACACCCGAAGGCAAGGCCGAAGACGGCGTGGTGATCATCAAGAAGTACGCCAACCGGCGGCTCTACAACACCGCGACCAGCGCCTATGTCACCCTGGACGATCTGGCCCGCATGGTCCGCGACGGGATCGAGTTTCAGGTGTTCGACGCCAAGTCGAACGAAGACCTGACCCGCCAGATCCTGACCCAGATCATCTTCGAGGAGGAAAGCCGCGGCGAGGCCCTGCTGCCGGTGCAGTTCCTGCGCCAGCTGATCGGCTTCTACGGCAATCCGGTGCAGGGGGTGCTGCCCAGCTATCTGGAGATGTCGCTGGAGAATTTCACCCGCCAGCAGGAACAGTTCCGCGACCAGATGAGCCGCACCTTCGCCGCCGCGCCCGGCGCCGGTCTGATGGACGAGGCGATCAAGCGCAACATGGCCATGTTCGAACAGGCCATGCGCATGTGGCCCGGCATGGCCGGCGCGGCGTCCAAGCCCGAAGCGCCCAAGACCGAAGCGACCGCCGATCCTCTGGAGGCCATGCGCCGCCAGATGGACGAGATGCGCGCCCAGATCGACCGCCTGGCCGGCAAGGGCTGATCCATGGCCGGCGACGACCAGCGCCAGGGCGACCGCCGCCGGACCCAGCGCCGCGAATCCAGCCGCGCCCTGGTTCCGCTGGACCCGCAGCCGGCCAAGACCGACAGCCCGGCAAGCCCTGCCGCCCGCCCGGCCGGACACGACCCGGTCTTCGCCGCCCAGGTGATGGGCCAGACCGGTCAGAAGCGCGGGCTGAAGGGCGGCCCGCCGGTGCTGGATGCGGCCCGCGCCGCCTATCTGGGCCGCGAATATTCCGGCGCCAAGGAACGGCGTCCGGCCGCCGGCAAGACGACCAAGACCGACATCTGAAGGCGCGCCCCGCGTTCCGGCACGGGCCTTGCTGAGCGCAGGGCCAACCGTCGCCTATCGGAACGTCCCGGAATCCGTCCATGTCCCACGTCCTGTCCTTCGCCGCCCGCGCCTTTGACGTCACCGTGGTGGCCCTGATCTTCACCGCCTTCTCCTGAGGCCTGCGGGCCGAACGGCGCTTTTCTTTCGTCGCCCCCTCGACAGGCGGGCGGGGTTTTGGCCCAATGGGTCCACAAAGAAAACGCGATGGAGAGCGCCATGAGCCGGATGAATCGTCAGTGGGTGCTGCGCCAACGGCCGCGCGGTGACATCCAGGACGGCGACCTGGAGCTGGTCTCCGCCCCCGTGCCGGACCTGAAGGACGGCGAGGTTCTGATCCGCACCGTCTATCTGTCGCTGGACCCGACCAACCGCACCTGGATGAACGATTCCGAGGGCTATCTGCCGCCGGTGGGTCTGGGCGACGTCATGCGCGGCCTGACCCTGGGCGTGGTCGAGGACAGCCGGTCCCAGAAGTGGGCCGTGGGCGACATCGTCTCGACCGCCGCCGGCGGCTGGGCCGACTATGGCGTGGTCAATGAGGCCGCCGTATCGCGCGTGCACCGGGCGCCGGGCCTGCCACTGACGGCCAATATGTCGGTGATGGGCATGACCGGCCTGACCGCCTATTTCGGCGTCACCGACATTCTGAAGCCCCAGCCGGGCCAGACCCTGGTGGTTTCGGCCGCCGCCGGTGCCGTCGGCTCCATCGCCGGACAGATCGCCAAGCAGAAGGGCGCGCGCGTCATCGGCATCGCCGGCGGGGCCAAGAAATGCGCCTGGCTGACCGACGAACTCGGCTTCGACGCGGCCATCGACTACAAGAACGAGGATGTCGGCGACGCCCTGGACCGCCTGGCCCCCAATGGCGTCGATCTGAATTTCGAGAACGTCGGCGGCGACATCATGATCGCCGTCTGGAACCGGCTGAATGTCGGGGCGCGCATGGCCGTGTGCGGCCTGGTCTCGGCCTATAACGCCACGCGGATGCCGCCATCGCCCAATTTCGCCCGGCTGATCACCCACCGACTGCACGTCCAGGGCTTCCTGGTTCTGGACTACGCCCCGCGCGCCCGCGAGATGGTCGCCGAGATGGGGCCGTGGCTGGCGGACGGCCGCGTCAAATGGAAGGCCCACGTCGACGACGGGCTGGAAGGCGCGGTCGGGTCGCTGAACCGCTTGTTCACCGGCGACCATGACGGCAAGCTCCTGGTGCGGGTGTCCGAAGAGCCCGCCTGACGCGAGCGAGCCGATGAGCGGAACCCTGAACGTCCATTTCGAGGACCTGGGCGTCGGCCAGGTCATTCCCCTGGGCGCCTGCGCCGTCGATCAGGCGGCGCTGGACCTGTTCGTCGAGCGGTTCTCGCCCGGATGGGACGCCGCCTATGGCGCGCCGGACGCCATGGTCTATGCCCTGTGGAGCCGGCTGGCGGCGGAAAAGGCCGCCGGCTGGGCCCAGACCAAGGTGTTGGCGGTCGACGGCCTGCGCTTCATGCGCAATCCGCCGGCGGGCGAACTGCTGCGCGGGCGGCTGACCGTCATGGGCAAGGATCCGGTCGGCGACGACAAGGGCATATTGATCGCCCAGCACGACCTGCTGGACGAGGCCGGGCGGCTGGTCTTCTCGTGCCTGATGCGCACGGTGCTGACCCGGCGCTGAGGGCCGCAGTCAGGCGGCGGCGCGACGGCGCAGGCGGGCGATGCGGCGCAGGCGGCGCCAGAATTTGCCGCTTTCCGGTTCGGGATAGGGCTGGAGGTTCTCGACGAACTGTTCGGCCGAGGCGCGCCAGCTGAACTTCTCGGCATAGGCGCGCACGGCGCCCCGGTCGCACTCCAGCGCCTTCAGGCAGGCGGTCCTCAGGTCGTCGTCTATGGCCCCGGCGTCCGACCCCGGAATGATGTCGATCGGCCCGTGCGCCGGATAGGCGGCGACCGGCGTTCCGGTGGCCATGGCCTCCAGGATCACCAGGCCGAAGGTGTCGGTCCAGCTGGGGAAGACGAAGACGTCGGCGTCGCGGAAACACCGGGCCAGTTCTTCGCCGAACCGGGCGCCCAGGAATTTCGCCTCCGGGTATTTGGCCTGAAGCTCCGCGCGCGCCGGGCCGTCGCCGACCACGATCTTAGTGCCCGGCAGGTCGGTCTCCAGAAAGGCTTCGATGTTCTTTTCGACCGCCACCCGGCCGACGTTCAGCCAGAAGGGCCGGGGCCAGTCCTTTCCCCCCATCTCGTCATAGATGCGCGGCAGCTCGGGATTGAACTGTTCGGTGTCCACGCCGCGCGACCAGGGCGAGACGTTGCGGAAGCCGTGCTCAACCAGTTCGTCCCGCAGCGTCGGGGTGGCGACCATCAGCCGGCCCGACGGCTTGTGGAACCACTTCATATAGGCGTAGCCGACCCCCACCGGGATCGGGAACCGGGCCGAGACATATTCCGGGAATTTGGTGTGGTAGCTGGTGGTGAACGGCAGCTTCCATTCCACGCAGATGCGCCGGGTGGCGATGCCGATCGGGCCTTCGGTGGCGATATGCACCGCCTCGGGCGCAAAGGCCCGCAGCCGTTCGCGAATCTCTTCTTCGGCGCCCAGGGCCAGGCGGATCTCGGGATAGGTCGGGCAGGGAATGGTCTTGAACTGGCTGGGTTCGACGACCTCGACCTCATGGCCCATGGCGCGGCATTCCGCGATGGTGCGGGTCAGGGTGCGGACGACGCCATTGACCTGGGGCTCCCAGGCGTCGGTGGCCAGGACGATACGCATGTGGGCCTGTATCCGGCTCCGTTGTTCGGCAGGATGATCTAGCGGTTTGCGCGTGCGAAGGCGAGAGCGTGTTGATCCCCCTCCCGTTCCCTCGCGGAAAGGTCTAAGAGCCGCCCCATGATCGCAGCTTCCGCCCCGCCCCCCGCCCTGTCCCAGGATTGGGACACGCTGGATCACGACAAATTCGCCGACGAGACCGCCGTGGTGCGTGGCCTTCTGGGCCGGGTTCCTCTGGACGGCGCCGGCCGCCAGGCGGTGCTGAACCAGGCGATCGATCTGGTCCAGCGCGCGCGCGCCAGCGTCAAGAAACAGGGCGTGGTCGAAAGCTTCCTGCAGGAGTTTTCTCTGGGCACCCGCGAGGGTCTGGCCCTGATGTGTCTGGCCGAGGCCCTGCTGCGCACGCCGGACGAAGACACGCGCGACCGGCTGATCGCCGAGAAGATCGGCTCGGCCGACTGGGCCTCGCACCTGGGCCAGTCGGACAGTCTGTTCGTCAACGCCTCGACCTGGGGCCTGATGCTGACGGGCAAGCTGGTGGACGCCGACGACCAGGCCAAGAGCGACCTGCCCGGCTTTCTGAAGCGCATCGCCGGGCGGCTGGGCGAACCGGTCATCCGCCAGGCGGTGGCCACGGCGGTCAAGATCATGGGCGAACAGTTCGTGGTCGGCCGCACCATCCAGGCCGCCCTGAAGCGCGCCGACCGCGAGGGCTGGCTGTGCAGTTTCGACATGCTGGGCGAAGGCGCCCGCACCGCCCACGACGCCGAACGCTATGAGCACATCTACGCCGAGGCCATCGAGGCGGTGGGCCGCACGGCACAGGGCCAGGGCCCCGAGGCCGGCCATGGCGTCTCGGTCAAGCTGTCGGCCCTGTCGCCGCGCTATGAGGCGGTGCAGGAAGGCCGGGTCTGGGCCGAGCTTTACCCCCGCACCCGCCGCCTGGCCCTGATCGCGGCCCGGCACGACATCAACTTCACCATCGACGCCGAGGAAGCCGACCGGCTGGCCCTGTCGCTGAAGTTGCTGGACGCCCTGGCGCACGACCCGGAGCTGGGCGACTGGAAGGGGCTGGGCCTGGCGGTTCAGGCCTATCAGAAGCGGGGACCAGAGGTCATCGCCCGCGTCGCCGACCTGGCCCGCATCTCGGGCCGCCGCCTGATGGTGCGTCTGGTCAAGGGCGCCTATTGGGACACCGAGATCAAGCGCGCACAGGTCGGCGGGCGCACCGACTATCCGGTCTTCACGACCAAGGCGGCGACGGACCTGAACTATCTGGTCTGCGCCCGAGCCATGATCGCGGCGGCGCCGCACCTGTACGCCCAGTTCGCCACCCACAACGCCCATTCGCTGGCCGCCGTGCACAAGATGGCGACGGATGCGGGGGTGAAGATCGAGTTCCAGCGCCTGCACGGCATGGGCGAGGCCCTGTACGACGCCGCCAAGGACGCCTTCGGCCCGGTCACCGTCCGCGCCTATGCCCCCGTCGGCGGGCATGAGGATCTGCTGCCCTACCTCGTCCGCCGCCTGCTGGAGAACGGCGCCAACTCGTCATTCGTCCATGCCCTGCTGGACGAGCGGGTGCCCGCCGCCGCCGTCGCCGCCGACCCCATTTCGGCCGTCGAGGCCCACCCCGACCGCCACGCCAAGATCCCCACGCCCAAGGACATCTACATGGACCGCCAGAACTCTTTGGGCCGCGATTATTCGCAACGCGCCGACCGCGAGCGCCACGCCGCCGCCCTGTCGAAGGTGGATTCCGAGACCCTGACGTCCGGCCCGCTGATCGGCGGCAAGCTGGGCGCCGGGGAAAACCCCCAGCCGGTGCTCAGCCCCTGGGACGGCCGCCTTCTGGGCCATGTGTCCGAAGCGACCACGGCCGACATCGATGCGGCGCTTGAAGCCGCGCACCGCGCCCAGACCGCCTGGGACCGCAAGGGCGGCGCCGGTCGCGCGCCCATCCTGCGCGCCATGGCCGACGCCCTGGAAGCGGACATGGACCGTCTGGTCGCCCTGCTGTCGCGCGAGGCGGGCAAGACGCTGAACGACGGGGTGGCCGAGGTGCGCGAGGCGGCCGACTTCTGCCGCTACTACGCCATGCTGGCGGAACGTGATTTCGGCGGGCCGAAGACGCTGGAAGGCCCGGTGGGCGAGATCAACCAGCTGGTGCTGCACGGCCGCGGCGTCTTCGCCTGCATCAGCCCGTGGAACTTCCCCCTGGCCATCTTCACCGGCCAGATCTGCGCCGCCCTGGCCGCCGGCAACGGGGTGCTGGCCAAGCCGGCCGAGCAGACGCCCCTGATCGCGGCCGAGGCGGTGCGCCTGTTCCACAAGGCGGGGCTGGACCCCAACCTGCTGGCCCTGGTTCCGGGGCGCGGCGAAACGGTCGGCGCGGCCCTGACGTCCCATCCGCTGGTCGACGGGGTGGCCTTCACCGGCGGCACCGACACGGCCACGGCCATCAATCGCGCCCTGGCCGCGCGGCCCGGAGCCATCATCCCCTTCATCGCCGAGACGGGCGGGCTGAATGGGATGTTCGTGGACACCACGGCCCTGAAGGAACAGGTGATCGACGACGTCATCCTGTCGGCCTTCGGCTCGGCGGGTCAGCGCTGTTCGGCCCTGCGTCTGCTGTATGTGCCGCATGATGCGGCCGACGCCCTGATCGAGGGGCTGAAGGGCGCCCTGGCGGCCCAGGTCATGGGCGATCCGGCCGAACCGACGACCGACATCGGCCCGGTCATCGACGCCGACGCCAAGGCCATGCTGGAGGCGCATCTGAAACGTCTGGAAGGCGACGCCAGGATCATCGCGCGCGCCGAACCGCCCGCCGGTGCGGACACCGGCCACGTCTTCGCCCCCACGATCGCCGAGGTGCCGACGCCCGACTATCTGGAGCGCGAGGTGTTCGGCCCGATCCTGCACATCTGCCGCTATCACCCCAAGGATCTGAAGACCGTGGCCGGCAAGCTGGCGGCGCGCGGTTACGGCCTGACCCTGGGGGTTCACAGCCGCATCGAGGCCTTCGCCGAAGAGGTGGCGCGCCTGGTCCCGGCGGGCAATGTCTATATCAACCGCTCGATCATCGGCGCGGTGGTGGGCGTCCAGCCCTTCGGCGGCGAGGGCCTGTCCGGCACCGGCCCCAAGGCGGGCGGCCCCTACAGCCTGATCCGCTATGCGGCGGAAAAGGCCATCAGCAACAACATCTCGGCCCAGGGCGGCGACCCGGCGCTGCTGAACCTGTAGGGCGTATCGGGCGGCCGCCGTGATCGACCTGTATCGCAGCGACAATGTCGTGGTCCGGCAAGTCCCGGCCCAGGACGTCAGCCGCTGGGTCGTGACCTTCGACAACTATGGGCTGGGGCCGGGGTTCGACCGGCCCGGCTTTGGCCAGGACTTCCTGGCCCGATCCGGCGTCTCGGCCATCCATGTGCTGGGGCGTGGCGACGACTGGTATCAATATCCCGACATGGCCCAGGCCCTGGCCGCGGTGCGTGGGGCGGTCGCGGGCGCCGAACGGGTGATGACCTATGGCTCCAGCATGGGGGCCTATGCGGCGATCCGCTTCGCCGACGCCGTGGGCGCACACGCGGCCCTGGCCATTTCGCCCCAATATTCCATCGACCCGCGCCGCGCGCCGTTCGAGATCCGCTGGACCGCCGACGCCCTGCGGATCGACTTCCAGCCAGAGATCGAGGACCGGCTGGCCTGCGCCATCCGGCCGCTGATCGTCTATGATTCCGCTGGGGATGACCAACGCCATGTCGCCCTGATCACCGCCGAGATCGCTGCGGACCTAATTGGGGTGGGCCACATCCATCATCCGGCCACGACCTTCCTGCTGGAGGCCGGCATGCTGGCGCCGCTGGTGATGGGCCTGCTGGCCGGGCCGGTGGACGCCGCCGCCCTGACGGCGCGCGCGCGTCGGGCGCGGCGCGACAGCGTGGCCTGCCTGACCCTGATGGCTGAGCGCCAGCCGCCGCATCGCCCCCGGCTGGCCCTGGCCCTGGCGCGGCGGGCGGTCGAAATTCAGCCCGACCAGCCCATGGCCCTGTCGGGCCTGGCGCAGCAACTGACCCGCGCCGGCGACCATGAAGCGGCCCTGGCGCTGCATGACCGCGCAACCCGTCTCAGCGGCCGGGGGATCAGCTATCTGGCGCCCTATTCGCAAGCGCTTGCGGCAGCGGGGCGGCTGGAGGACGCCGAAGCCCTGGCCGTGGAGGCGGTCGAGCAATACCCCTCCGCGCCGCACCTGCACTATTGGCTGGCTACGATCCGCCTGCGCGCCGGCCGCACGCCAGACGCCATCCCGGCCCTGGAACGCGCCGTCGCCCTGGAGCCGGACAACGCTCGGTACCGGCGCACCCTGGCCGAGCAACAAGCCCCCGGTGGTCGCTTCGCGCGACGGCTCTTCCGCTGGCTGAAACGCCGCCTGGCCTGACCAACCCGAAGATATCTCAAGCCTTGGGCGGGGTCAGGTCGCGCCGCGACATCACGACGTCGCACAGGTCCAGTCCCGCCATGTCGGCGGGTGCAACCGGCTGCAGGCTGGAATCGAAACCCATGCGCCAGAAACCGAAACCCATGTCCGACAACCAGTCGACAAACTCCGAAACCGAGGTGCGCGACCCCATTTGCTCCACGCTCCATTCCAGACACAGGACAATGTCGCGATTGGCCTTCAGAATCGCCTCGGCGCCCCGCAAAATGAACGGCTCCGACCCTTCGGCGTCGATACGGATCATGTCGATGGGTCCGCTCACCGTGTCATCGAGACGGACGGCCGGAACTTTCAGAACCACCCCGTCCTCGTACGGCTGTCCCTCCCAGTAGGTGACAAAACCGCCGCCAGAGTTGCGTCGAGACACCACAAAGCTGATCTCTCCCGGCTCGTTCAGGGCGGCCTGAGGAATGACTCGACTGCGCGCTGCGAAGCCGTTGAAGGCCAAGGATTTCTGCGTCAGGGCAGCAATACGGGGATTGGCCTCGAACGAGGTCAGGAAGCCCCCGGGGCCGACCTTCTGAGCCATGGCCACGGCGTAGTAGCCCAGGTTGGCGCCGACTTCGATCACGCGGTCGCCCGACTTCAGCAGGCCCAGGACACAGGCATGCACCCAGCTTTCCCAATGGCCGTCGGCGATGATCCGGGCGCTCATGTGATCGTCCTGCGGATCGACGTACAGGAACAGGCCGTTGTCCAGCTTCACCAGCGCCTGGTCCGGCCCAAGGTAGAAGTACCGATCCCGCGCAATGGGTGTCCCACCTGTCGTCGCCACAGGCTGCGGCCGGGTTCCCGTCAGCCTGCGGAAGGCGCGGGCCAGCGTCTTGCGAACGGTCATGACACGATCTCGTAAAGGGGGCGGCTGGGGGAGGCGGCCGGTCTAGCAGGCGGGTGCGGTCAGGCCAATGCCGCGCCTAGCCCCTCGGCCATCCGCCTGCGCGGCTGAGGGCGCTGGGGGCCGGGCGGCCGATCTTGTCGCCGATCCAGCGGGCGGTTTCGATCAGGGCGTCCAGGTCATAGCCGGTCTGAAACCCCGCGCGCTCCAGCATATAGACCAGATCCTCGGTGGCGATGTTGCCCGTGGCGCCCGGCGCGAACGGACAGCCGCCGATGCCGCCGACCGAGGCGTCCAACACCGTCACCCCCGCCTCGATCCCCGCATAGGCGTTGGCCAGGCCGGTGTTGCGGGTGTCGTGGAAATGCAGGCGCAGGCTTGCGTCCGGCGCCGCCGCCTTCGCCGCCCGGACCTTTTGCGTCACCGCCCAGGGGTCGCCGGCGCCGATGGTGTCGGCCAGGGCGATTTCCTGCACCCCCAGTTCGGCGATGCGGCCGACCAGATCGGCGACCTGATCCACCCCCACCTCGCCGTCGAACGGACAGCCCCAGACGCAGGACAGGGTGGCCGACAGTTGCGGCGCCCCGCCCGTCTCGGCGCCCGCATTGGCGCGCCCGGCGACGATGTCGGCCAGCATCTGCACCTGCTGATCGACGCTCAGGCCCTGGTTCTTCAGGCCGAAGCCGTCGGTGGCGCTCATGGCCACATTGACCTCGTCCACCGCCGTGCCCAGGGCGCGGTCGTACCCCTTGCCGTTCAGGACCAGGCCGATGCGGCTGCGCCCCTGTTCCGGCGCCAGGTCGGCCATCACCGCTTCGGCGCCAGCCATCTGGGGCACATATTTGGGATGGACGAAGCTGACCGCCTCGATCCGGCGGGCGCCCGCGGCCTGCAGCCGGCGCACGAAATCGACGCGGACGGCGGGGTCCAGCACCGCCTTTTCGTTCTGCAGGCCGTCGCGGGGGCCGACCTCGACGATCTGGATGAAGCGGCTCATCGGGCCGCTCCGGGCGGCGCATAGACCGTCAGGGCCACATCGTCGCCGGTGGAATAGTTGTGGCCCCGCACCACCCCGACCGACCGACCGGTGACGCCCAGGCCGGCGGCGGCCTGACGGAAGGCTTCGGCGTCGGCCGCCTCGACGATGGCCGGGCGGCCTTCGGCCAGAGCGCGGGCGGCGCCGGCGGCGTCGGTCAGCTGGGTTCGCGTGCCGGTCAGAAAGACGAAGCTGGGTTCATGAAAACGGGTGATGGCCACCGGGCCGGGGGTGCGCCCCTGGTCGGGATGCAGCCGCGCCTCGCGCAGGGTCTTCTCCAGCTGGACCGACACGGCCAGGGGCCGAAGCTGGCGGATGGTTCCGGCCAGGGCCGCATGCGACACCACCCCAAAGGCCAGGGCGATCAGCAGCCCCGTCACCGCCGCCCGGTTCAGCAGCAGGAAGCCGCCGATCAGCGCCGCCCCCACCGCCGTCAGCATGGTCACCGCCGCCCAGGTCTGGGCCGTCGAGCGCCCGAACTCGGTCAGGCCGTAAAGCACGATCAGACAGATCAGCCCCGCTGCGAACAGGCCCAAAAGGGCGCCCACGCGCCGCGAGACCGTGCCGATGGGCCGCGTCAGGGCGGCCGCGGCCAGCAGGGCCAGCGCGCCGAAGGTGGGCAGGGTGTAGTGGATCAGCTTGGTTGGCGTCAGCTCGAACATCAGCCAGGCCGGAACCAGCCAGCAGATCAGGAACCGCACCGCCGGCTCGGCCCGGCGGCTCCACGCCGTCGACAGGGCGGCCGGCAGCATCAGGGTGGCGGGAAACAGCAGCAGGGGCGCGGCCAGGATGTAATATCCGGGCGGGGCGCCATGGCTTTCGTGGCCGCCGGCCACCTTGGGCGCCAGATCGCCCATGATCGCCTCGCGCCAGAAGCCGCCGTCGGTGGCGATGGTCACGGCGATGGCCCACGGCCCGACGATCAGCGCCATCAGCGGCAGGCCCCAGCCCCAGCCCAGGCCGCCCAGCCAGCGCCATTTGCGGTCCCAGGCCGACAGGGTGATCACCGCCAGGACCACGACCAGCAGGCCGATCGGCCCCTTGATCAGCACCGAGGCGCCCAGGGCGGCCCAAAACAGGGCCTTGTGCGGTCTTCGCCCCGGCTCTCCGGCGCGGGCGGCCATGTAAAGGCGCGCCAGGGCGGCCATGGCCACGGTCACGGCGGCGCACAGGGCCGCGTCGGTCTTGGCGATGCCCGCCTCGGTCGACAGCAGGAAACAGGTCCCTAGGATGGCCCCGGCCAGGAAGCCCGCCCGCGTTCCGAACAGGGCCGCCCCCGCCCAGGCGCAGGCCGCCGCCGCGATCATGGCCGCCAGCAGGGACGGGATGCGATAGGGGGCGATGATCCGGTCCTCGACGCTGGAGGTCGCCGCCACCGTCGCCGCCTGCAGCCAATAGATTCCCACCGGCTTCTTCCAGCGCGGATCGTCCTGGAAACGGATGTCCACGAAATCGCCGGTCTCCAGCATCTGGGCCGTGGCCTGGGCGTAGCGGCTTTCGTCGCGGTCCAGCGGCGGCAGCAGCAGCAGGCCCGGCAGGCCCGCGATCAGCGCCAGCAGCGCCGCCATCAGGGGGCCGCGCCAGCCCTGGATATGCCGGTCAAGGTTCGGTCGGTTCATGGCGGCTTTCTATCACGCCGTTTTCGCGGACGTCAGCCGCTGCTAGAGGGAGACGCATGACCGCATCCGACACGCCCGACATCTCCGTCGTCGTTCCCGTCCATGACGAGGCCGGGGCCGCCGGCCCCCTGGCGCGCGAAATCGCCGCCGCCTTTATGGGCCGGTCGTATGAAATGATCTTCGTGGACGATGCGTCCCGGGATACGACCCTGGCCGAATTGCGCGCCCTGATGGCCGAGCTGCCGGCGCTGCGGGTGCTCAGCCACGCCACCAATGCGGGCCAGAGCCGGGCGGTGCGCACCGGGGTGCTGGCGGCGCGCGGGGCCATTGTGGTGACCCTGGACGGCGATGGCCAGAACCCGCCGGCCGAGGCGCCGAAGCTGGCCGACGCCCTGATGGCCGCCCCGCCGAATGTGGCCCTGGTGGGCGGTCGGCGCGCCAAGCGCCAGGACACGGCCGCCAAACGCTGGGCCTCGCGCTGGGCCAACGGCATCCGCAAACGCCTTTTGAAGGATGACGCCGACGACACCGGCTGCGGGCTGAAGGCGTTCCGGCGCGACGTCTTTCTGCGCCTGCCCTATTTCGATCACGTCCACCGCTATCTGCCGGCCCTGACGATCCGCGAGGGGTATGAGAACCGCTATCTGGACGTGGACCACCGCCACCGCGAGACGGGCCGGTCGAAATACACCAACTGGGGCCGGTTGCGGGCGTCGCTGTCGGACCTGATGGGGGTCATGTGGCTGAAATCCCGCGCACGGCGGCCGGGGGCCGTGACCGAGTTCTGATCCGCTCTCGCCTGAGGCGCGCAAGCGGTGGCGGGATGGAGCGAACGGGCGTATTCATCGTTAACAAGCGCGGCCGTTGACGGGCCGCCCCTCGCGCGAAGGATGACGCCATGCTGATCGCCGTGCCGCTGCTGCTGATCCCGGTGGTCCTGTACAATCTGGTGGTGTTCGCCAACGGCCTGACGGGGGCCAGCATGGCCGGGGCCGATGCGGCCCTGCGCGAACCCATGTTCGCCATCCCCATGGCCTCGGGCGCCAGCTGGAACGTCGGGCCGGGCGACCTGATCCTGTTCCTGGCGCTGATCCTGCTGTTCTTCGAACTTCTGAAATCGACGTCCAGCCAGAAGGTGGCCATCGTCAATCACGCCCTTTCGATGATCCTGTTCGTGGTCTGCCTGGTCGAGTTCCTGCTGATCCGCGGCTTCGCCACCTCGACCTTCTTCCTGATCGTGACCATGGTCATGCTGGACGTGCTGGCCGGGTTCATCGTCACCATCATCTCGGCCCGCAAGGATCTGGATTTCGGCGGCGCCTGATCGGGGCGCGGCCAAAAGAAAAGAGCGGGTTCCGAAGAACCCGCTCTGGCAAGTGGCATCATCGAGAATGAGGCGCGGAGGCGACTGACCGGCTGTGGCCGGTCTCAAGTCGGGGGGGCGTCGCCGCCTCCGCACACCTGATAACCCGACAGGCGAACGCCGGTTCCCGGCCCGGACGAATTATTTCTCGCACACCCGCTGGCGGCGCGACGTACGGAACGGCCAAGCCGGGGCGGCGTTGATCGGGCTGATCCGTTCACCTTCCGCTGGAGGCCGCCATGACCCCTGACAATCCCCACGACCGCGCCGCCGACGCCGTGCACCAGGGCCGGCCGGTCGAAGCGCAATATGTACGCCAGGGCCGCGGCGGGGTCCGCATCCTGACCCTGCTGATCGTGTCGGCCGGGGCGGCGGCGGTGCTGTTGCTGGGCCTGTGGTTCGTCAGCCAGGGCGGTTTCGCCGCGACCAACGCCAACAAGGGCGACCAGGCCGTCGATGTCGCCGCCTTCAAGGACAGCGCGCCCGCACCAGCGCCCCCGCCGGTCGGCTGATGGCGGAAAGACAAGGCCCCGGTCGCGAAACCGGGGCCTTTTCGTTTCGGGTCGCTGAAGGCGTCAGGCCGCCTGGCGACGGCGCGTCGGATGGAAGAACAGGGCCTGGCTGATCGCCGCCTTCACCGTTTCCGGCTGGAACGGCTTGGTGATCAGGAAGGTCGGCTCGGGCCGTTCGCCGGTCAGCAGACGCTCGGGGAAGGCGGTGATGAAGATCACCGGCACGTCGAACCGCTTCAGGATATCCTTCACCGCATCGATGCCGGACGAGCCATCGGCCAGCTGGATGTCGGCCAGAACCAGGCCCGGCCGCTGGCGCGCCACCGCATCGACGGCCTCGTCGTGGGTGGTGGCGGTGGCGGTGACCGTATGGCCCAGCTCGCGCACCAGGCTTTCGATATCGGCCGAGATAATGGCCTCGTCCTCGATGATCAGGACCTCGGTGGCCAGTTCGGCGTCGATGTCCGACTGGGCCTCGCCGATCAGGCGTTCGACCTCGGACGGATCGGCGTCCAGGATCTGGGCGGCTTCAGACGGGGTGAAGCCCTCCAGCGCCGTCAGCAGAAAGGCCTGGCGCGAACGCGGGGCGATGCGCATCAGGCGGCGCGAGGCGTCGTCCTGGGCCTCCAGGCCGCTGGTGTCCTCCAGCTGGGCGCCGGTCGAGGCCCAGATGGCGTGGAACACATGATACAGGGCCACGCGCGGCGTCATGTCCGGCGACAGCTGGCGCTCGCCGGCGGCCAGGGCCTCCAGCGCCACGCGCACATAGTTGTCGCCGGTCGTCTGATCGCCGGTCAGGGCGCGGGCGTAACGACGGACATAGGGCAGGTGCGGCGCAAGTCTGGCCAGAAGGCTCATTGTTCTACAGTCCCCGACTCGATGACGGGCCCGCCGAACGACGCGCCCCTACAGTCAAGCCGAACGCACCGCCAACGGACGGGTTCCCGCAATCGACAAGCTTCAGCATATTTTTCTTGCCGTTCAGGAACCGCACGCCGCCCATCGCGTTGCCGCTTCCAGAGTAAAGCCCGCTAGGGCGTTTCGGGGCGCGACGACCAACTGATGGCCAAGGATAAAGAGATGCGGCGCAAGCCGGACGAAGGGCCTGCGCTGGAAGAGGCGCGGCTGAGGCAACAGGCCATCGGGGTCAAGCTGCGCCACCTGTTCGACGAAGTGGTCAACGAACCGGTTCCCGACGAATTCCTGGACATCCTGCGCCGCGCCGACGACCGGCGCGGAGACGGCGCATGAGCGCGCGCGGCGCGGCCAAGCCGCCCTCCAGCGACGATGAGCGGTTCAAGCGCGAACTGGTGGTGCTGATCCCGCACCTGCGGGCCTTTGCGCGCACCCTGACCGGCGATCCGACGGCGGCCGACGACCTGGCCCAGGACGCCATGATGAAGGCGTGGGACGCCCGCGCCAGCTATCAGATGGGCACCAATATGAAGGCCTGGACCTTCATGATCCTGCGCAATCAATTCTATTCCGAGAAGCGCCGCTCGTGGCGCCAGTCGCAACTGGACCAGGAGGCGGCCGAACGCACCCTGGTGGCCGTCGACGACCCCGAGGCGCCGGTGGCCCTGGACGAGCTGCGCCAGGCGCTGAAGACCCTGCCCGAGGAACAGCGCGAGGCCCTGATCCTGGTCGGCGCCGGCGGCTTCGCCTACGAAGAAGCCGCCGCCATCTGCAACTGCGCCGTCGGCACGGTCAAAAGCCGCGTCAGCCGCGCCCGCAAGGCGCTGCAGGCGACGCTGGAGCGCGGCGGCTACGCCCGCGACGGCCAGGCCGCCGGCGACGCCATGCGGGCCATCCTGGGCGAAGCCGACCGCCTGAGCGGTCAGCGTCAGGGCTGAGGCGGTGCTGCGGCTGGGCCGGTCGCTGGGCCGGTCTATCGGTCGATCCTGGGGGCGCGGCCTGGCGCCGCCTCGGTTCCAGGGCATCCGATTCCGGCTGGGCGTGGCCATGGCCTTCGCCCTTCTGCCGGTGATCATCCTGTCGATCGTTCAGATGCAGGCGGATTTCCGCGTGCAGGAGGCCGACCGCGCCCAGGCGCTGCAACTGGCGGCCACGCGGGCGTCCCTGTCGGCCAAGGCGCGGCTGGACAGCACGGTCGTGCTGCTGGACGCCCTGTCGCCGGAAACCCTGGGCGCCTATTGCGGGCCGCGGCTGTCGTCGCTGGTCCAGCGGCTGGAGGGCTATCAGGCGCTGTACCGCATGTCCCCCACCGGCGACATCGTGTGCGGCTCCCGTCCGGCGATGGCCACCTCCACGCCCGAGGTCGTGCGCGGCCGGCCCTGGTTCCAACGTCTGCGCAGCGGCGAACACGCCGTCGTCATGCGCGCGAACGGACGGGTCGCCGACGGGCCTTCCGTCATCGTGGCCGTGCGTTCCGAGCGGCCGATGGGCCGGTTCGACGGGGCCATGACGGCGGTGATCCCGCTGGAGGCGCTGCAACCCGACGTCACCGATCCCGACCTGCCCGCAGGCTCGCAGGCCGCCCTGACGGACGCCCAGGGCAATGTGCTGATCTCGACCGATCCGGCCGCCTTCGATCTGAAGGGGCGCGGCCTGAAAGGCTGGGTCGACCGCGCCCGCGACACGGCGGGCGGATCGTCGCTGTTCGAGGGCGACACCGCCGCGCGCGGCCATCGGGTCTTCAGCGGGGCGGCCCTGGCGGGGCGCGACGTCTATGTCGTGCTGTCGGCGCCGGCGCCCGACCTGTGGTCCTGGGCGGTGCTGAACCCCATCGGCAATCTGCTGCTGCCGCTGGGCGCCTGGCTGACGGCCTTCGCGGCGGTGATGCTGGTGTCCGAGCGGATCGTGGTGCGCTGGCTGGACTATCTGGAGCGGATCGCCGCCATCTATGCGCGCGGCCGGTTCAGCGTGCGCCCGATCCAGGCCGCCCACGCCCCGACCGAAATCCGCGTCCTGGCCCGCACCCTGGACGACCTGGCCGAAACCATCACCACCCGCGACCGCGCCCTGCTGGACTCCCTGTCCGAAAAGGACGCGCTGATGCGCGAGATCCATCACCGGGTGAAGAACAATCTTCAGATCATCTCGTCCCTTCTGTCGATGCAGCAGCGCGCCCTGACGGATCCGGCGGCCAAGGCGGCGGTGGGCGACACGCGCCAGCGGATCGCGGCCCTGGCCCTGATCTATCGCACCCTCTATCAGAGCGCCGACCTGCGCTATGCCGACGCCAAGGTCTTCCTGGGCGATCTGGTCGGACAGCTGGTGGCCGGCGAGGCCCTGCGTGGGCCCATGGTGACCAGTTCGGTCGACGCCGACAGCCTGGTGATCGACCCGGACAAGCTGGCGCCCCTGGCCCTGTGGCTGGTCGAGGCGGTGTCGAACGCCCAGAAGCACGCCTTCGCCGGGCGCGGCGGCGATCTGAAGGTGCGGTTCCGCGTCCAGGGCGACACCAGCGTGCTGGAGGTCCAGGACGACGGCCCCGGCGTGACCGACGCCCAGGCCCGCGGCGTCGGCCGCACCCTGATGAACGCCTTCGCCAAACAGTTGCGCGGCGAGGCCGAACTGGTTCCCGGCTCCGAGGGCGGCAGCATCGCCCGAATGACCTTCGCCACGCCCGAGGCCGTCATTCCCGACGACCCGGCCGACATCATCCGCCGCGAGGCCGGAACCTGAACCGCGCGACGCCGTTGTTCCTGCGACCCGCCGCCCTTCCCTCCCTTCCAAGGCGGCCGCAAGGAGGTTCAAGATGCGCAAGCTGTTCGTTCTGTTCGCCGCCGCCGCCGCCCTGACGACGGCCGCCTGCAACACCATTTCCGGCGTCGGCCGCGACGCCTCGGCCGCCGGCAACGCCGTGACCGGCGCCGCCGAAGACGCCAAGACCTGATCGTCCAACACGGTCGATGATCCAGGCCCCGCCGGTTCCGCCGGCGGGGCTTTTCGCAGGGCGCAGTCCTGCTAGAGCGAAAAACGGTTCAGTTGGACGCAGGTCCAACTGAACCCAGATATTCGCTCCAGAATTATGCTGGACCATTGTTCTGGGTTCAGTCGATTCCGACTGAACCGAAAATGGTCTAGTCTCCCGCCCGACCACGCCCGCTAAGAGGCGCGGCGAACGGCATCGCGGGGAGGCGACATGGCCGAGACGGGGACGACGACCGAGGGCCGGGACGGCCCCGGTCTGAAAACGGTGGTGGGCGCTTCGGCGGCCGGCACTGCGTTCGAGTGGTACGACTTCTTCATCTTCGGGTCGCTGACCACCATCATCGCGCGGCATTTCTACGCCGATGTGGGCGAGGCCACGGCCTATATCCTGGCGCTGCTGACATTCGGCGTCGGCTTCGTGGTGCGGCCCCTGGGCGCCCTGGTGTTCGGCTGGTTCGGGGACCGGACCGGGCGCAAGACGACCTTTCTGGTCACCATCACCCTGATGGGGGTGGCCACCGTGGCCATCGGCCTGTTGCCCGACTATGGCCAGATCGGCATGGCGGCGCCGGTTCTGCTGCTGCTGATGCGGGTGCTGCAGGGGTTCGCCCTGGGCGGCGAATACGGCGGGGCGGCCATCTATGTCGCCGAGCATGCGCCGGTGAAGAAGCGCGGCTTTCTGACCGGCTGGATCCAGACCACGGCGGCCCTGGGCCTGATCGGCGCCCTGTCGGTCATTCTGGTCACCCGCTGGATCGTGGGAGTCGAGGCGTTCGATGAATGGGGCTGGCGCATCCCCTTCCTGCTGTCGGCCCTGCTGCTGGCCATCTCGCTGTGGATCCGGCTGAAGCTGAACGAAAGCCCGGCCTACAAGCGGATGGAGGCCGAGGGCGGCGAACGACGCGCGCCCTATCGCGAAGCCTTCCTGACCTGGCGCAACGGACGGTTCGTCCTCTTGGCTCTGTTCGGGATCATGATCGCCCAGGGCGCGGTCTGGTACTGCGGCTATTTCTACACCCGCTTCTTCATGGAGCGGGTTCTGAAGGTGGATGTGGCCACGGTCGACCAACTGGTCCTGGCCATCACCGTGGCCTCGGCGGGGCTGTATGTCTTCTTCGGCTGGCTATCGGACAAGGTGGGGCGCAAGCCGGTGATGCTGTTCGGCATGATCCTGGCGCTGGTCGCCTTCTTCCCCGGCTTCCACGCCCTGACCCGCGCCGCCAATCCGGCCCTGGCCGAAGCCCAGGCGCGGGCGCCGGTGACGGTGGCGGCCGATCCGGCGACCTGTTCGGTCCAGTTCGACCCCATCGGCAAGGCGGCGTTCGCCAGTTCATGCGACATCGCCAAGAGCGTCCTGTCCAACGCCGGCGTCGGCTATGCCAATGTCGCGGCGGCGCCGGGCGCCCTGGCGATGGTCCATGTCGGCGGGGCTCCGGTCGCCTCGGTCGAGGGGGCGGGGCTGGACACGGCCGGGCTGAAGGCCGCGCGGGCCGATGTCGAGGCGCGGGTCAAGGCGGCCCTGGACCAGGCGGGCTATCCCGAACGGGCCGATCCGGCGCGGCTGAACTTCCCGCTGACCTTCGCCATACTGATGATCTTCATCGTCGCGGCCACCGCCCTTTACGGACCCCAGGCGGCGGCCCTGGTCGAGCTGTTTCCCACGCGGGTGCGCTATACGGCCATGAGCCTGCCCTACAACATCGGCACCGGCTGGATCGGCGGCCTGTTGCCGGCCGCCAGCTTCGCCCTGGTGGCCTGGTCGGGGAACATCTATTTCGGCCTGTGGTATTCGATCGTCTTCACCGCCATCGCGGTGATCGTCAGCCTGTTGTGGCTGCCCGAGACGCGGCATCGCGACCTGGACGCCATCGAGACCTGATCGACACGGAACGCCGTTCGTGAAACCGTGCCGGTCGGGGGAAGACATCATGGCCGACGCACCACTGGCCCCGATCGCGGCGAACGCGCGGATCGGCGAACTGGACATCATCCGCGGCCTCGCCCTGTTCGGCGTGCTGTGGGTGAACATGTACGGCTATACCGACTACATCGTCTCGGCCGACCGCATCGTGCATCTGTGGGGCGAGGGGCTGGACCGCCATATCGGCCGGGTCACCGAATGGCTGGCCTATGGCAAGGCCCAGGCCCTGTTCTCCATGCTGTTCGGCTTCGGCTTCGCCATGATGAGCGACCGGATCGAGGCGCGCGGGCTGGACGCCGGGCGGCTGTATCGGCGGCGCATCCTGATCCTGCTGGCGCTGGGGGTGGCGCATTTCCTGCTTTTGTGGGCCGGGGACATCCTGCACGCCTACGCCCTGATGGGTCTGGTGCTGATGCTGACGCGGCGCTGGCCGGGGATCATGCTCTTGGGGGTCGGCCTGATCCTGTCGCTGGGCACGGCGCTGGCGGGGGATGTGTGGCTGTCGCTGATTACGCCCGAGGGCCGGCAGCCGGCGGTCTTCGCCCTGACCGATGCGGGGAGGGCGCGGCGGTGGGACGTCTTTCTGGGCCATGACTATCTGGCCTATGTGCGCGAGCTGTGGGCCATGGCCGGACCGGAGTTCTATGGCTCGCCGCTGGGCTATGTCTTCGCCGTCACCATCCTGGGCCGTTTCCTGCTGGGGGCCTGGATCCATCGCCAGGGCTGGATGCAGGACACGGCGCGTTACGCCACCGGGTTCCGCCGGGCCCTGCCGGGACTGTTGGTCGGCGGGCTGGTCCTGGCGGGGGTCGATCCGCTGATCGACCTGATGCGCCTGTCCTATCCCAGCGAGCTTGAGATCCTGGTCGTCCTGGCCAAGCCGGCCGGGCAGCTGGTGCTGGCGCTGGGGTACGGGTGCGGCCTGGTGGTGCTGTGCCAGACGCCCGGGTGGCGGCGGCGTCTGTCGGGCCTGGGCGCCGTGGGCCAGATGGCCCTGACCAACTATCTGATCCAGAGCGTTTTCTTCATGCTCGTGCTGAACGGCTTCGGCCTGGGCTGGGTGCGTTACGCCGGGCCGACCTTCTGTCTGATCGCGGCGGTGGTCTTCTTCGCGATGCAGATCGTCTTCAGCCGATGGTGGCTGGCGCGCTATCGGTTCGGGCCGGCGGAATGGCTGTGGCGCTGGGCCACCTATGGGCAGCGGCAGCCGTTTCGGCGGGTGCGCGTTGACGACGGGACCGCTACGGTCGCCTGACTCTGACCCGATGGAGCCTCCCATGGCCGACGCCCGCGCCGCCGGACTGAACCTTCTGCGCCAGCACGCCCTGATCGCGGGCGAGGCGGTGACGGCGGATAAGACCATCGCCGTCGACGATCCGGCCACCGGCGAGGTCATCGGCCACGTTCCCAGCCTCGGGGTCGCCGAGACCGAGCGCGCCATCCGGGCCGCCCATGACGCCTTTCCCGACTGGTCCCGCTCCGACCCGCATGACCGTGCGCGGATCATGCGGGACTGGGCGCGGCTGATCGACGACAATACGGAAGCGCTCGGCGCCCTGATGGCCATCGAGAACGGCAAACCCTTCGCGGAGGCCAAGGGCGAAGTCGCCTACGCCAACGGCTTCGTCACCTGGTTCGCAGGCCAGGCAGAGCGCCTGATCGGGGAAACCCAGGACAGTCCGCTGGGTCATCTCATCCTGACCTTCCGTCAGGCGGTGGGGCCGTGCGCCCTGATCACCCCGTGGAACTTCCCCGCCGCCATGCTGACGCGGAAGCTGGGACCGGCCTTCGCCGCCGGATGCACCGCCGTGGTCAAACCGGCGTCCCAGACCCCCTTCACCGCCCTGGCTCTGGTCGAGCTGGCCTATCAGGCCGGCGTGCCCAAGGGCGCGCTCAGCGTCGTCACCGGCGATGCGGCGACCATCGGCGGGGTGCTGACCGCCTCGCCCCTGATCCGAAAACTGTCCTTCACCGGCTCGACGCCGGTCGGGCGCAAGCTGGCCGAACAATGCGCCCCGACCCTGAAGCGGCTGTCGATGGAGCTGGGCGGCGCCGCCCCCTTGATCGTGTTCGAAGACGCCGACATCGACCAGGCCGTGGCCGAAACCATCAAGGGCAAGTTCCGCAACTCGGGCCAGACCTGCGTCTGTCCGAACCGGGTCTATGTCCAGGCGTCGGTCGCCGACGCCTATGCCGAACGCCTGGCGGCCGAGGTGGCCCGGATACCGGTCGGCCCGGCCTTCGAACCGGGCGTCAAGGTCGGCCCCCTGATCGAGGACAAGGCGCTGGACAAGATCGAGGATCATCTGCGCCGCGTCACCGCCTCGGGCGCGCGGGTGCTGACGGGCGGCGAACGTCATGCCCTGGGCGGCCGCTTCTTCCAGCCGACCGTGACCCTGGGCGGGGACGATACGCTGTTCCGGGCGGAGGAGACCTTCGGCCCTCTGATCCCGGTTTTCCCGTTCGAGACCGAGGCCGAGGTGTTGGCGAAGGCGAACGACAGCGACTTCGGCCTGGCCTCCTACCTCTTCACCCGCGACCTGGACCGGGCCATGCGCGTGGCGCGCGGGATCGAGGCGGGCATGTGCGGGGTCAACACCGGCCTGATCTCGACCGCCGTGGCTCCGTTCGGCGGGGTGAAACAGTCCGGCTATGGCCGTGAAGGCTCGATCCACGGCATCGACGAATATGTCGAGATCAAGCAGGCGACCCTGGCGCTGAGGTGACCCATCCCTCTCCCGCTAGCGGGAGAGGTGGCCCGACGACGGCGCGGCGCGCCGCGAGGGTCGGAGAGGGGAGCCTTCTGTAATTCCCCCATCGTCATGCGTCTCGCTGCGCTCGACGGCACGACACTTCCCCCGCAAGCGGGAGAAGGATTCCCGTTTCGGCCTCTAAATGGGCTATAGGCGCGCGCCATGACCTATGCCGTCACCGTCCTGACCATGTTTCCCGAGGCTTTCCCCGGCCCGCTGGGGGTGTCGCTGATCGGCACGGCCTGGCGCGAGAAGGGGCTGTGGAGCCTGGATACGGTTGACATTCGGGCCTTTTCCACAGATACGCGCGGCTTCCTGGACGACACCCCTGCGGGTGGCGGCCCTGGAGCTGTGCTGAAAGCCGATGTGGTGGCCCGGGCTGTCGACAGCCTGACCGGGCCGAAACGTCCGCTTCTGTACATGAGCGCCCGGGGCAGGCCCCTGACCCAGGCGCGCGTCAAGGACTGGGCCAAGGCGGACGGCGTCGTCGTCCTGTGCGGCCGGTTCGAGGGGGTGGACCAGCGGGTGCTCGACGCCCGGGGGTTCGAGGAGGTCGCCGTCGGCGACGCGGTTCTCGCCGGTGGCGAGGCGGCGGCCATGGTGGCGATCGAGGCGTGCGTAAGACTGATCCCCGGAGTTCTGGGCCAGGCGGACAGCCTGTCGTCCGAGAGCTTCGAGGACGGGCTTCTGGAGCATCCGCAGTACACGCGACCGCGGACGTTCGAGGGGCTGGATATACCCGAGGTGCTGCTGTCGGGCGATCACAAGCGGATCGACCAATGGCGCCAGGCGCAGCGGGAGACGACCACGCGGGAGCGGCGACCGGACCTCTGGGCGACGTATTCCGCCAACTCACAGCTAAAGGGCGCAAAAGCCCGAGGAGAATAGAATGAACATCGTCCAGCAGCTCGCTGCAGAAGAAAAAGCCCGCCTGCTCGAAGGCAAGACCATCCCCGAATTCCAGCCGGGCGACACCCTGCGCGTCAACGTCCGCATCAAGGAAGGCGATCGCGAACGCATCCAGGCGTTCGAAGGCGTCTGCATCGCCCGTGACGGCGGCGGCGTGAACGAGACCTTCACCGTCCGCAAGATTTCCTTCGGCGAGGGCGTGGAGCGGAAATTCCCGATCCTGTCGCCGAACGTCGAGTCCATCGAGGTCAAGCGCCGCGGCGTCGTGCGCCGGGCCAAGCTGTATTATCTGCGCGACCGTCGCGGCAAGTCGGCCCGGATCGCCGAACGCCAGACCCAGCGCGCGCCCAAGGGCGCCGTCGTGCCGGAAACCGGCAAGGCCGAGACCCCCGGCGACGAGGGCTGATTTCAGCTCTCAGGTCCGATCCTGACATGACGAGGCCCCGGATCACTCCGGGGCCTCAGTCAATTCCAGCGCCGCTCATCCCCGCGAAGGCGGGGACCCAGTGAGAGCTACGCGATGTGCGGTTGGACTAGCGGAGGCGGACTGCATTCACCGCTCATCGCCCAAAGGACTGGGTCCCCGCTTTCGCGGGGATGAGCGGAAGGGGGGAGCTTAGCCGTACTCTACACCGGTCAGATAAAGCCCGTCCGACGGCGCAACCGGGCCGCAGGCGGCGCGGTCGCGCGCGTCCAGCGCCGCCTTCAGATCCTCGGGCGACCAGCGGCCCAGGCCCACCTGGACCAGAGAGCCGGTCATGGACCGCACCTGGCGATGCAGGAAGCTGCGCGCCGCGAAATGCAGATGCGCCTCTTCGCCCACCCGCTCGACGCGGGCGACGTCCAGGGTCTTCTCCGGGCTGGCGGCCTGACAGCCGGCGTCGCGGAAGGTGGTGAAGTCGTGCCGCCCCACCAGATGCGCGGCCGCCGTACTCATGGCCGCCACGTCCAGTTCGCCCTTCACATGCCAGACCCGCCCCCGGTCCAGCGCCGGGCGGCCCGGCCGGTTCAGGATGCGGTACAGATAGCGCCGGCCGGTCGCTGAAAACCGTGCATGCCAGTCGCCGTCCACGACCGCGCAGTCCAGGACCGCCGTCGCCTGTTCGACCATGTGGGCGTTCAGGGCGTTCATGACCGTGCGCGCGGGCCAGTCGCGATCCAGGTCGAAACTGACCACCTGGCCGGTCGCATGCACCCCGGTGTCGGTGCGCCCCGCGGCGGCGATGCGCACGGTTTCGCCGCAGAAGGCGGTGATGGCGGTCTCGATCACGCCCTGAACCGTCGGCTGGCCCGCCTGGGCCTGAAAACCGTTGTAGGCCGAGCCGTCGTATTCGACCGTGGCGCGATAGCGCGGCATCAGCCCAGCACCGTCCCCGACGCGAGGGGGAAGCCGCGCAGCATCTCGTCCGCGCCTTGCGCCGCCTTGCCTGCGCGCTGGACCCGGATCAGGCGCACCGCGCCGGAACCACAGGCCACGGTCAGGGCGTCGTCCAGCAGGGCGCCCGGCGCGCCCGCGCCGTCAGCCACAGCCGACATCAGGGCCTTGATGCGCACCGGCCCTTCGGGCGACGGCGCCTCGAACCAGGCGCCGGGAAAAGGCGACAGGCCGCGGATGTGGGCGTCCACCTGGGCCGCAGGGCGGGTCCAGTCGATGCGGGCCTCGGCCGGGCTGATCTTGCGGGCATAGGTCGGTTCGCCCGCTTGCGCCGTCTCGACCGCCGCGCCCCGTTCGATGGCCGCCAGGGCGCGGGGCCACAGGGCGGCGCCGGTCACCGCCATGCGGTCGCCCAGGGTGGCGGCGGTGTCGTCGGCCCGGATCGGCAGCACTTCGCCCAGCAGCACCGGCCCTTCGTCCAAACCTTCGCTCATGCGCATGATCTGCACGCCCGTCTGGACGTCGCCGGCCATGATGGCGCGCTGGATCGGCGCCGCCCCGCGCCAGCGCGGCAGCAGCGACCCATGCAGGTTGAAACAGCCCAGGCGCGGCGCCTCCAGCACCGCCCGCGTCAGGATCTGGCCATAGGCGACGACGCAGGCCGCATCCAGGTCCAGGCTCTGGAAGGTCGCGATCGCCTCGGCCGCCTTCATCGTCTCGGGCGTGAAGACCGGCAGGCCCATGGTCTCGGCGAAGGCGTGCACGGGCGACGGCGTCAGCTTCTGACCCCGGCCCTTGGGGCGCGGCGGCTGGGAATAGACGGCTGTGATCTCGTGCCCGGCGGCGATCAGTTCGGCCAGGGACGGCACGGCGAATTCGGGGGTGCCCATGAAGGCGAGGCGCATGGTTCGATCCGGCTGGGCCGCGCCGACAGGCAGCGCACGTCTGGGCGCCGACGGTTAGGGCAAAGCGCCCCAGCCCTCAAGCCGCGAGCGACCGCGTCGAGAGCATAGGGCTAGGCCATGCCCTCAAGCCGCGAGCGACCGCGTCGCGAGCCTAGGGCCAGCTTCAGTCCCAGCGGGTGAAGACGCCGCCGCCCTCATCCCATTCGCCGCCGGTGTCCAGCACGTCGTTGAAGTCCAGCAGCCGGTCGATCAGCAGGCCCGCGACCAGGCCGATCAGCCCGACCCCGACCAGGGTGGCGACCGAGGCGACGCCGGCCTTTTCCCCGCGCGTCAGGCGACGACGGCCCGACGGATCGATGACGCGGGTGAACCCCTTTTTCTGGCGACGACGCGACATCAGGCGGCCATCCGTGCGTGTTTCTTGACCTTGGCCACCGCGCGTTCGCGCCGCAGCCGCGACAGGTGATCGATGAACAGCACCCCGTTCAGATGGTCCATCTCGTGCTGGATGCAGACGGCGTACAGGCCCTCGGCCTCTTCCTCGACCGTCTGACCGGCGTAGTTCAGATATTTGATCCGCACCCGCGCCGGGCGTTCCACGGCGTCGAAATATTCCGGGATGGACAGGCAGCCTTCCTCATAGGTGAACATCTCGTCCGAGGCCCACAGGATCTCGGGGTTCACGAAATGGCGCGGATTGCGACGCGCCAGGGCGGCCTCTTCGGTGGGTTCGGCGTCTTCATCCAGGTCGCCCGCGCCTTCGCGGTCGCCCAGATCCATGACGATGACGCGATCCAGCGCCCCCACCTGCACGGCGGCCAGGCCGATGCCCGGCGCCGCGTACATGGTCTCCAGCATGTCGTCCATCAGGGCGCGCACGGCGTCGTCCACCCCTGCGACGGGCTGGGACACCTGTTTCAGGATCGCCAGGTCGGCGGCGTTGTCGATGGTCAGGATGCGACGAATGGCCATGCCGGTCAGGTAGGCCCGGCGGCGTCCCGGGTCAAGATTTCCCAGCGCCGCAGTAGGTTATGCCGCATCCAGCGGCGGCAGTTCGCGCGGGCGGCGCTGGTCGTCGATGGCCACATAGGTGAAGACGCCCTCGGTCACCCGCACGGGCGCGTCGCTGGCCCGATAGCGCGAACGTTTCCACGCCTCGACATGGACGCGGATCGAGGTGCGGCCGGTCTTGATGATGTTGGCGTAGATCGACACCTCGTCGCCAACGCTGACCGGCTGGTGAAACACCATGGCGTCCAGGGCGATGGTCACGCAGCGTCCTTGCGCCCGCTCGAAGGCCGGGGTGGCGCCCGCCAGGTCCATGTGCGCCAAGAGCCAGCCGCCGAAGATGTCGCCCTCGGGGTTGGTGTCGGCGGGCATGGCGACCATGCGGCCGACCGGCTGGCCAGTGGGGTGGTTGTCGGCGTCGGTCATGGGCGGGGTTTAGGCCGGGTCTTGGTCCCTGTCGATACGGGGGTCTGGGCCGATGCGGGCGGCTTCAGCTTCAGCCGTGATCCGGCGCGCAGGGCGTGGCTGTCGCGCAGGCGGCGCCACCGCGACCCCAGGGCCAGGGCGACGGCCAGATCATCGGCCATGGCCCCGTCCGCCAGCCGGCGCCGCAGGGCGGCCGTTCCCTTCAGCAGCCGCGACGCCTCGATCAGACGCGGCCGGGCGGCCTCTTGCGCGCCCAGGTCTTCCAGAACGCCGTGGCGCCAGCCCTTTTCCGGCGGCTGGGCCAGGACACGGTCGAACCGTTCTTCGGGGCTGAGGTGTTCGGCGACCCAGCGCCAGTGGGCGGCGCGCGGCCCCTTGCGGTAATGGCCGCGCCGCGTGGGCAGGCCATGCTCGGCATAGACGGCCAGAGCCGTCGCCTCGATCCGGTCCAGCAGAACCGACAGGGCGTCCGGCTCGGGCGTCAGACGGCCCGCCGCGTCGAAGGGGTCGGCCGCAGGCGGGTCGGTCGCGACCGGATCGCGCCGGCGACGCCCGAACAGGCCGCGCCACGCCTTCATGCCCGTCAGTCGATGTTCAGGGCGCTGGTGACCGAGACGTCATAGACGACGCGGGTGATGGTCTGGACGAATTCGAAGAATTTGCGCGCCTCGGCGGCCCCGGCGCGCGGCGCATAGACCACGTCGTCGGCCTGGATCTCGAAATTGCTGGCGATGAAGAAGCCCGAGGCCTCGGCCAGGTCCAGCTGATAGACCACCGGCACGCCGCGCGGGGTCGGCGCCTGGGTCAGGCCCAGGGCCTGGGCCACCTCGGGCCGCTCGAAGCGGAAGACCATGACGCGGCGGGCGTTGGCGCTGTTGGAATCCAGCCCCCCGGCCACGCCCAGGGCGCCGGTCAGGCTTAGCGGCGCGCCCGGCGGCAGATCGGTCTGGCGCACCGCGCCCAGGGCGCCGAAGGTCGAATAGCGGCGCGGGCGGAAGGTGACATTGACCACGTCGCCGCGACGCAGGCGCACATTCTCGGCCACATCGGTGGTCACGGCGCTGAGCGGGGCCGAGAAGGTGCGGCCGTCGCGCTGGATGTTGACGATGGCGTCCTCGACCGCGCGGGGCGAACCCCCGGCGGCGGCCAGCACATCCAGGATGCGGTCGGCGTTGACGTTCAGGGGCGCGCGCCCCGGCTGGCGCACATCGCCCAGCACGGTGACGGTGTTGGAGTTGTTCTGGGCCACGGCCACGGTGACCTGGGGGTTGCCGACCTTGCCCACCAGGGCGCGTCGGATGGCGTCGGACGCCTCGGGCGGGGTCAGGCCCAGCACGCGCACGCGCCCGCCGAAGGGCACGCCGACATGACCGTCGCGGTCCACGACCAGTCCGGGCAGGGTCTGGCCCCCGCCCTGCACGCCGGCCACGGCGCCCGTCGCGGCGCCATTGGACACGCCGCGTCCGAACAGGGCGCCCGACGGCTCGAACACCGACACGGCCAGCACGTCGCCGACGCCGATGACATCCAGCGGCGCCGAACTGGTGGCGTCGGCCAGGCTGCCCAGGAAGCGCGGCGGGATCGCCTTGACCCGCTCGCTGACCGCATAGTCCAGCTGGACCAGGGCATAGCCGCCCAAGCTGTCGGGCGTCGCGGCGCCGCGATCCACGGCCTTGGACGACGGCCCGTCGCGCGGCAGGGTGGAACAGCCGCCCAGGGCGGCCAGCAGGATCAGGGTCAGGATGGAACGCGACATGGCGCCTCGGCTGTTTGGCTCGCGGTCCCCTGCTTAATCGCCTTTGGGGCGACGGACCAGTGGCGCGGTGAAGGTTCGTTCAGCGCTGGCGTTTCAACGCCCGGCACACGGTGTCGAAATGCTGGTCCCAGGTCGGCGCCGCATAGGGGTCCGGCGCGCGCGGCCGTTTCAGCGTCGCGGCCTCCAGCGCCTTGATCCAGCCCGGCCCGTCCAGCGGATCGATCAGCCGGGCGTGGGGCGTCAGTTCGCGGTGGGCGCCGATGTCCGAGGCGATCAGCGGCACGCCCAGGGCCGAGGCCTCCACCGCCGGCAGGTCGAAACCCTCGACCTCGGACGGCGCCAGGACGGCGCGGGCGCCGCGCATCAGCTCCATCAGCGCCGCGTCGGGCAGGTCGCTGGCCTGATGCACCAGGCCCTGGATGGCGGGCGAGCGGTTCAGATGATCCAGAACCGTCTCATTCTCCCAGCCATAACGGCCGATCAGCGCCAGGCGCGGCGCGGCCGGTCCCATGCGCTCGGCCAGGCGCCGCCAGACGGTCAGCAGGAAGGCCAGGTTCTTGCGCGCCTCGATGGTGCCGACATGGACGAAATAGGGCGGCAGGTCCGCCGGGCCGCCGTTGCGGTGGAAGATCGGCTCGACCCCCAGATGCGCCACGGTCACCGGCGGCGGGGCCAGGCCCTCGGCGGCGGCGAAGCGGGCCACTTCGTCGGCCGTGGTCTGGGAGTTGACCAGCAGGCGCGAGGCGTGGGCCAGGGCGATGCGCGCCCGGCGCCGATGCCGCGCGCCGTCGCCGGGGCGGCAGAACTCCGGGTGGGTCACCGGAATCAGGTCGTGGATCATCACCACCCGCTCGATCCCGCGCGCGGCAAGGTCGGTCAGGATGCCCGGCGTGTTCAGGCTGGTGTGGCCGACGTTGAAATAAAGCTCGCCCGTCAGGTCCGACGCCAGGGGGCGCGAGTTCAGGAACTGGCGCCAGACGCGGCCCGGCCGGGCCACCTTGGCCGTCTTGGCGTCCTCGGGCGGCGGGGCGGGGCTGACCACCGACTGGGTCGGCGGCGCGGGCGCCCTCAGGGCCTCGAACAGGCGTTTCTCATGGGCCGTCAGGGCGCGGGCGGCGTGGGCGCCGGCCCATTTGCCGCGCATCTCGGCCACGCTGTCGGCGAACCAGGCCGGATCGACGGCGACCAGGGCGTCGCGCTTGGATCGCACCGGCGCCACCTCGACCCCCGGCAGGGACAACAGCCATTCGGCATAGGCCAGACAGACCCGGTCCACGCCGGTCGGCGCCCCGCGCTCGGTGCGGCTTAACAGGCGGCTGGCGTCGAACAGCACCCGGCCGCGCATCAGGCCCCGACTTTGGCGTAAAGCTCGCGCAGGCGCGCCTGATAGGCTTCGGGCGAGAATTTCGCCGCCTGCAGACGCCCCTTTTCGACCAGGGCGTCGCGCAGCGCCTCGTCCGTGTCCAGCGCCTGGATGCCGCGCGTCAGGGCCTGCACGTCATAGGGATCGACGCTCAAGGCCGCCTCGCCCGCCACCTCGGGCAGCGATCCGCCGGTCGAGGTCAGCACGGCGGTGTCCAGGGCCATGGATTCCAGCACCGGCAGGCCGAAGCCTTCGTACAGAGACGGAAACAGGGTCGCCTTGGCCCCGCGGATCAGGCTGATCAGCATCGAAAAGGGCATGTAGTCATACTGGCGGATGCGGTCGGCCGAGGGGCCGCCGTCGGCCTTGACCTGACGCAGCAGGGCGGTTTCCGGCTCGTCCAGCCAGGCGCGGCCGCCGATCAGGATCAGCGGACTGGTCACGCCCGACGCCAGATAGGCCTCGACAATCCGGCCCAGGTTCTTCTTGGGCTCGATGGCGCCGAAATGCAGGAAATAGCTCTTCCAGCCCAGGTTGAAGACGCCTTCCAGCTCCAGCGCCACCTCGGCCTGGCTGCGGCCCGTCAGCTTGGGCGGCAGGCTGACCGCCTGATAGGTGTTGGTCACCCGGTCCTCGGCCACGCCCAGGATGCGGATCACGTCCTGGCGGGTGGTTTCGGACACCACGGCGATATGGTCGGCCCGGCGCGCCACCGTGCGGCACAGGTCCAGGAAGACGTCCTTGTCGTCCATGGTGGTGTGCGGCAGGCGCAGGGGGATCAGGTCGTGGATCGTATAGATGTTGGCCGCGCCCTTGGCGTGCAGCGGCAGGCCGACGGTCCAGTGCATCACATCCGGCGCCCGCGCCTGATCCGTGGCGGCGAAGGACACGGGCGTGTCGGTGCGATAGGCCGCAAAGGCGCGGTTGGCGTAGTGGTACAGGTCACCGGCGGCCCAGAAATAGTCCGCCTCGGGCCGGCCGCCGCCCCGGCTGGGCCAGATCACCTCGCCCGACGGCAGGATCGGATGGGCGGTGCGGCCGAACCGGGTGGTCAAGGTGCGCTGGAAGCGTTCGCTTTTCCTGACCTTGCGGGCCGGCCGGTCGGCGTCGACCAGCAGGGCCTCATTGACCACGGCGTTCTTCTTGCGGCCGCTGGGCGGGCCGTACAGCACCTGGGTTCCATGGCCGATGGCCCGAGCGTTGGTCAGCAGGTTGCGGCCGTAGGTGGCGATGCCCGACCCCTTGGCCAGGGCCAGGTTGAAGCCGTCGATACAGATGGAGGACATACGGACCCGACGCAGCGTCCCTCTCGGACCCCGGCGGTATCCCACCGCCCCGGAAAACGGTCAACCGCGCGCTTGGACCGTCAGGCGACGTAGCCGGCCTGGATCAGTTCCGAAATATGCACGATGGCTACGGGCCGGCCGTCGTCGATCACGAACAGATTGTTGATCCGGTTGGAGGCCAGGCGGTCGATCACGTCGCTCATCCGCGCGTCCGGTTCGACGGTGATGGGCCGGGGGCTCATGATATCGGCGGCGGTCAGGGCCGTGATGTCCTGGGCGAAGGCGCGGCGCACGTCGCCATCCGTGATCATGCCCGCCAGGGTTCCGTCCGCCCGCACCACGGCGACCGCGCCCTTGCGGCCCTCGGTGATGGCCGACACCACCTCGGCGAAGCGGGCGGTTTCGGGCACGCTGGCGGGGGCGGCGTGATTGTCGCCCATCCATTCGCGCACGCTCTGCAGGCTCATGCCCAGGGCGCCGCCGGGGTGGTGCAGGCCGAAATCCATCGCCGAGAAGCCGCGCCGGTCCATCAGCACCATGGCCAGGGCGTCGCCCAGCGCCAGGGTCATCAGGGTCGAGGTGGTGGGCGCCAGGCCGTTGGGGCAGGCCTCGGCCACCTTGGGCATCAGCAGGGTCACGTCCGAATGCCGCCCCAGGAAGCTGGACGCCCGCTGGGTCATGCCGATGACCGGAATGCCGTTGCGCTGGCAGAAGATCAGCGGATCGCGCAGTTCGCGGCTCTCGCCAGAGTTGGACAGGGCCAGCAGCGTCGTGTCCGACCGCAGCATGCCCAGGTCGCCGTGGCTCATCTCCGCCGGGTGCACGAAGAAGGCGTTGGTGCCGGTGGACGCCAGGGTGGCGGCGATCTTGCCGCCGATATGGCCCGACTTGCCCATGCCGGTGACCACCACATAGCCCGGCCGACCCAGGATGATGTCGCAGGCGCGCGCCACGCTGGCGTCGATCGACCGCTCCAGAGCCTCCAGGGCGGCGATGTTCAGACGGACCACTTCGCGGGCGCGGTCGGTCATGGTTGCGATGGCCTGGGGCGGGGATGCGGGGATGGCGCCGGTCATCGGCGCGAATTGCACCAGGGCGCGCCGTTTCACAACCGGGGCCGAAGTTTCTGACAACCTTCGCCGTGCCGATGCGTTGGGTTGGGGGGAAACGTCGTCACATCGTCAGGAGACCCATGCCCAGCCCCGCCGGACACGCCGACCTGTTGCCGCCGCCCCTGCTGGACGCCGACCGGATCGCCCTGTTCCTGGACATGGACGGGGTGCTGGCGCCGATCATGGCCACGCCCGAGGCCGTGACGGCCGATGCGCGCCGCACAGCGGTTCTGCGTCGTCTGGCCGTGCGCCTGAACGGGCGCCTGGCGATCATCAGTGGACGGACATTGTCGGAAATCGACCGCATTACCGACGGCGCGGTGGCCAGCGCGGCAGGCGTGCATGGGCTGGAACGCCGTCATGACGGAGCGGTCCGGTCCGCCCTGGCTGATCCGGCCCTGGGCGAGGCTGTCGCGGCGTTTCGCGACTTCGCCCGCAGCCGCCCCGGCGCCCAGGTCGAGGACAAGGGCCTGTCCACCGCCCTGCACTATCGGCTGGCGCCCGACCACGCCCATGCAGCCCTGGACCTGGCCCGGGATCTGGCGGCCGCCACCGGCCTGAGGCTGCAGGGCGGCGACATGGTGGTGGAGCTGCGCACCCCCGGCGCCGACAAGGGCTCGGCCCTGACCGCCTTCATGCAGACGGCGCCGTTCGCCGGCGCGGTTCCGGTCATGCTGGGCGACGACCTGACCGATGAAGACGCCTTCGTCGCCGCCGCCGCTCTGGGCGGGCAAGGCGTTCTGGTCGGCCCACCGCGCGCCACGGCCGCCGTCTGGCGCCTGCCGGACCAGGGCGATATTCTGGACTGGCTGGAGACTCTGGCTGGAGCGCCGGCATGAACCGCCCCGATCTGGACCTGGCCCCGGTCGGCAACTGCTCCGTCAGCGCCCTGATCGACCGCAACGGCCGCTATGTCTGGGCCTGCGCGCCGCGCGTGGACGGCGACCCTTTATTTTCGGCCCTGATGGACGGCGACGATCCCGAGCACGGCTTCTGGGACATCCAGCTGGAGGGCTTCAAGCGCGTCGATCAGGCCTATGTCCGCAACACGCCCGTGTTGCGCACCGTCTTGACGGCCCAGGACGGCGCGGCGGTCGAGGTGCTGGATTTCGCCCCGCGTCACCGCAAGCATGACCGCACCTATCGCCCCCTGGCCTTCGCCCGCATCGTTCGGACGCTGGAAGGCGCGCCGCGCATCCGGGTGCGGCTGCGCCCCGCCGCCGACTGGGGCGAAAGGCCCGCTGCCCGCACGGCCGGATCGAACCACGTCCGCTATCTGTGCACCGGCGCGACCTTCCGACTGACCACCGACTGTCCGGTGTCGCATGTGACCGAGGAGCGGCTGTTCCGGCTGGAGCGGCCCCTGGCCTTCTTCCTGGGGCCGGACGAAGGCTATGACCAGGCGGTGGGGCCGGGGGTGGCCGCCGCCCTGGACCACACCGTCGCCTATTGGCGCGACTGGGTGCGCACCCTGTATCTGCCGCTGGACTGGCAGGAGGCGGTGATCCGCGCGGCCATCACCCTGAAGCTGTGCGCCTATGAAGAGACGGGCGCCATCGTCGCGGCCCTGACCACCTCGGTGCCGGAATTCCCCGAAAGCGGCCGCAACTGGGACTATCGCTACTGCTGGATACGCGACGCCTATTATGTCGTGCGGGCGCTGAACCGGCTGGGCGCGGTCGATCTGCTGGAGAACTATCTCGGCTATCTGCGCAATCTGGTGGACGCCTCGGGAGGGGGGCACGTCCAGCCGGTCTATGGCGTCGGGCTGGAGGCCGAGATCGACGAACGGATCGTCGATACGGTTGACGGCTATCGCGGCATGAAGCCGGTCCGTGTCGGCAACCAGGCGCGCGAACACCTGCAACACGACGTGTACGGACAGATCGTCCTGCCGCTGGTGCAGAGCTTCTATGATCAGCGGCTGATCCGGCCGGGGTCCATTGATGATTTCCACGCCCTGGAAAAGGTCGGAGAGCGCGCCTTCGCCCTGCACGACCAGCCGGACGCCGGCCTGTGGGAGTTCCGCACCATCGCGCGGGTGCATGTCTATTCCTCGGTCATGTGCTGGGCCGCCTGCGACCGGCTGGCCAAGGCGGCGGAACATCTGGGCTTGGCCTCGCGGGCCGAGGTCTGGCGCGAACGGGCCCAGACCATCCGTGAACGGATCGAGGCGGAAGCCTTCCTGCCTGACGAGGGCCGGTTCGGCGCCAGTTTCGGCGGGCGCGAACTGGACGCCAGCCTGCTGCAACTGACCGACCTCGGCTTTCTGGACGCCCGCGATCCGCGCCAGGTCGGCACCTTCGACGCTATCGAGCGCGACCTGAAGAAGGGCCCCTATCTGTTCCGCTATGTCGAGCCGGACGATTTCGGAGAGCCGGAGACGGCCTTCAACTTCTGCACCTTCTGGTTCATCGAGGCCCTGCACCTGAACGGCCGCACCGAAGAGGCGCGCGAGCTGTTCGACCAGATGCTGTCGCGCCGGACCCATGCGGGCCTGCTGAGCGAGGACATCGCGGTCGAAACCGATGAACTGTGGGGCAACTACCCGCAGACCTATTCCCTGGTCGGCGTCATCAATTGCGCCGTGCTGCTGAGCCGGTCGTGGACGGACGTGCGATGAGCCGGGCGTCGCAAATCCTCCCCCATCGGGGGAGGGGAACCGCGAAGCGGTGGA